>Ga0080064_1000643_pt1 | contig 86352 bp, 79 predicted proteins | sample Subgrocontami54m_FD_69260 | JGI IMG/M metagenome (GOLD analysis project Ga0080064, IMG submission 69260) | Subsurface groundwater microbial communities from S. Glens Falls, New York, USA - GMW46 contaminated, 5.4 m (SPADES assembly) (version 2) ... | reverse complement strand
CCCGGGTGCGGATCCCCGCCCTCAGCTCCGGAATCCCTCGGCCGCCGCCAGTCACGATCGCCGGCCGTCGCCCGCGCGGCACTGCGTCGCAAGGCTACTCAGCTCAGAGCGAGACCGCGCGCAAGATGTTCACGATCGTCGTCACGCGGCGCACTTCGCTGTCGTCGGCGTGCACTTGCACACGCAACACGCGCCCCTCGTGCACGGCGGTCACGCCTTGCTGAAACAGTCGACCCAGCCCGAGCAATCGAATCTCCCACCGACCCAGCAGATCGTGTCGCACTTCGTCGACGGCACTCACCACGCGCGCAGCGCCCTCGTCCGTTCCCGACAATCCCGCGATTCGTAGATTCAACTCACCGGGAACGTCGCCCCACGCCACCGCTTGGGTCAGCGCCGCCGACGGATCTTGCGCCGTTTCGCTCACCGCCCTCGTCGCGCGCATCGATGCGAGATCCGCCGCGACGCGCACGGCCCCCTGCGCGCCACCGATTTCGTGCCACAGGCGTTCGAATCGCGCGTCGGTGACGACACTCGATCGCGCGGTGCCGTCGAGCTGCGCCATCACTCGATGAAGCAGCGCAGGATCGAACATGAGCACGACGTCGTCGGCCGGAAACGCGTACGCGCGCTGGCGGTTGGAAACGTATCGAAATGCGCCAGATGACCGCTCGGTCAGCGGATCGTCGGTCCGAGCGTTCGTGCGCGCGGCGGCGAGAATCGCAGCGCGGTCGACGCGGGCGCGCACGTAGATCAACGGCCAGACGGCGTGTTCCGTCGACACGGTCGCACCGGGCGCAACGTACAGGCCGAGCGCGAGCATCTCCGCCGTCGCGAGCGGATCGAAGCCGAGATCGCGCTCCATGTCCCGAAGCTCGGTCGAAGCTTCGCGGTGGAGCAACGCGATGAGCGTCGGCCAGTGGCCGGACGTTCTCGCGCGCGCGACGTCTACGCGTGCCCACATCGCCGGGCCGGTGGGGAGCAGTGCGAGCGGCTCGCCGTGCAGGTCGGCGGGGATCGCGGGGCCGGTCGCAACGGGAGCCGCCGCCGTGGCATGCGCTGCGACTGGAAGAGCGCCGGTCGTCGAAACACCCGTCGTCGCGCACGAGGTCGCGCTGGCGAACGCGACGGCAGCGAGGGCAGCGCGAAAGGTCATGGGCTCAGCATGCTACGCGCGGGGGGTCGGTGCACGGGGAAGTGGGATTGCACGCGCCACCGGCGCCGAGACAGGAAAATCCCTGCCATTTCGACCCGAGCCAACATCGTGCTTGGCAAACAGCGCACGAATCGGCGAATCTCTCGGTGCCGGGGGTTGTTCGATCGGCTCGAAGAGTGCGTACGACCGCGGCGCGAAACGAGGAGATTCACCGATGAGCAACGATTCTGCCAGCGCCAGCGCCGCCGCAACCGCGGGGGGCGAGTACGAATTCCAAGCGTCCGAAGAAGGCGTCGTCCGCGATCTTGCCGGTACGATGCGGATGGCCTCGATGGCCGCGATGCTTCTGGGCCTCTTGAGCCTCGGGGTCGGCGGTCTGCGACTGTGGGGTGGCCACATCCTCGGCGGCATCGAAGGCCTTGGCACAGCGCTCGTCGCGATCCTGGCGAGCATGTGGGTGCGCACGGCTGCGAAGTCGTTTCAGCTCGTCGTCGACACCAAGGGCAACGACATGAAGAACACGCTGAGCGCGATGACCGTGCTCCGACGCATGTTCATGTTGGGCGTTGTCGCCTGCGTCGCGCTCATCGCGCTGCTCATCGGCGGAAACGTTTCCGGCTTCATGGTCCACCGGTCGCACCAGCAACCGGCCGCTGCCGCAGCTCCCGCCGCGAACTAGTACCCGCCGCAGTTTCGGCCGCGACCCGCGGCGTCGGCGTAGCTCCCGGCGTCGCTGTCCGTGCACGTGCGCTGGACCGGAACCACATAGACGCCGCAGCGCCGTCCGCCGCCACCGGGGTCCGAATACGGACCGCCGTCGCTGTCCGTACATCCCTGTCGCCGTACCACCACCACCGCTGGCGGTCGGTAGTACACGCGACATCGACGACCATACCCCGCCGCGTCGGCGTACGGTCCGCCGTCGCTGTCGGTGCAATTCTGCGCTTCGGCCGTCGACGGCTTCAAACCTACTGCGAGCCCGAGCGCGCCGAGCACTCCAAGGCCAACCGACGCCATCGCCGATCGACGCCCCACGGGCTGCGCATTGACGATGTCGCCCTCGTCGAGGGTCTTGCCGGTGCTTGCCGTGTTCTTCGTCTTGATGTCGTCCACTGAAGTACCTCCCCGGGTCGCGGGACCATGCGACAACCGCACGGAGTCCAAAGGGAACCCGCGACGGCGACGCTCGCTTGGAATTTATACGACTCGGCTGGGACGAGCAACCCATGGATTTGATTCAATCACGGGATCGTACTCGGTGTCGGCGGGGTCGCTGCCGCCCTGCGAGGAGGTGATCGCGTACGACCAGCGCGCCGACGCGGAGTTCGAGTTGCTCGAGCGTGGGATGCTTTCACGACCGCGCGTGCGGGGCCCTGTGCGCCACCGCGCCACCGCGCCACCGCCGCGGCCCTTTCGCCGCTCACTCCGTGTGTCACAATTGACCGCGAACACGTCGATGCCCTCCGACACTCCGCCTCCAACCCGCGACGCGGCCCCTCCGCGGCGAGCTGTCCGTCGTGAGTCCGACGCAGTCGTCGGTCGCTACCATGTCGTCGGCGAGCTCGGTCGCGGTGGCATGGGCCTCGTCGTTCGCGCAGATGACCCCGAGAGCGGGCGAACCATCGCGCTGAAGCGCTTGCAGGACGCAGCCGGCGCTCGCCCGATCGACGTGCGGCGCTTCCTACGCGAGGCGCGAATCACCGCGGGCCTCGAGCACCCGGCCATCATCCCGGTGTACGAACTCGGCACGCTGGCCGACGGGCAGCCGTACTACACGATGCGGATCGTGACACACCGTTCGCTCGCGGACGTGTTGTCGGCGCCGTTGCCGCGCGTGGACTGGCCGCTCGCACGACTGTGTTCCGTGTTCATCCAAGTCTGTCGCGCGCTTGCGTACGCGCACGCCCGTACGGTGATTCATCGAGACGTCAAGCCCGAGAACATCCTGCTCGGAGAGTACGGCGAAGTGTATCTGGCGGACTGGGGCATTGCGAAGGTACTGGCGGAGGCGAGCCACGCGAACGAACGAAGCGGGGCCGAAGTCGCGCAGCCCGGCTCGGAGTTGGACGGCGAACCGTCGCGGTCTCGCACGCTGATGGCCGCCGACATCGACGGCGAGCAGACGCCGCCCGGCGCAGTGTTGGGAACGCCGGGATACATCCCGCCCGAACAGATCCGTGGGCAGTCAGAGCAGCTCGGCCCGCGAACCGACGTATTCGCGCTCGGAGCAATTCTCTACGAGATGCTCACCGCCACGCGTCCGTTCGAACGAGACAATGGTGGAGCCACGATCCTCGCAACACTCGAGGACTCCCCGCTGCCCCCGCGCCAGTGTGTGCCCTCGTGCCCGATCGTCCTCGAGGAACTGTGTCTACGACTCCTTGCGAAGAACGCGGACGATCGGCCGTCGTCGGCCGAGGTCGTCGCGGGCGAAGTCGAGGCGTACCTCGAGGGCGTCAAGGAACGCGAGCGTCGCCAGCGCGAGGCTGTGGAGCTGGCAGCGCTCGCGCGTAGACACGTCGAGCGTCACGACGAGTTGCGCAACGAGCGTGAGCGGCTCGAGGCCCTTGCTCGCGACGTGTTGCAGCACGTCAAGGCGTGGGATCCACCCCCGGCGAAACTCGAGGGCTGGGCGCTCCAGGACGCCGCCTCGCGCGTCGCCGTGGAACAAGCGCGCGAACTGGCCGCGGCGTTGGAGACGTTCACCAGTGGGCTGTCGCACGACCCCGAGTGTGCCGACGCGCGTTCGGGGCTTGCGGACCTGTACGCATCCCGCGCGGAGCGGGCGGAGCTTGATCGCGACGACGCCGCGCGTGCGTACAACGAAGCGCTCGTGCGCCGCTACGACGACGGGCGACTCGCGCGAAAGCTCGACGCGGACTCGACGGTCTCGCTGCAGACCGAGCCCGCGGGCGCGCTCGTCGTGGCGTATCGATTCGTCGAGGTCGATCGCGTGCTGCAGCCGCGCGACGAACGCGTACTTGGGGCGACGCCGCTGCGAGAAGTGCGACTGACGCCCGGCAGTTACGTTTGCGTTCTCCGACGCGACGGCCAACCGGACGTGCGCTACCCGCTCGTGTGCCGGCGCGGCGAGCACCACGACGTGACCGTGCGCCTTCGCGGTCGCGACGAGATCGGTGAACAGTTCGTCTACGTGCCTGGGGGTCTGGGCATCGTGGGCGGCGATCCGCATGCGTTCGAGAGCATGCAACGGCGCGAGACGAACGTGGCGGACTTCGCGATTGCGCGAGATCCCGTTACCTTCGACGAGTACTTGCAGTTCATCGATGACATCGCACGAGTGGATCCGCGCCTCGCGGAGCGGCGTCTGCCTCGTACCGAGACGGAGGGCGACGAACCGTACGCCGAGCGCGGAGCGGACGGCCGATGGCGTCCGCGGTACGGGGCCATCATCGAGGGCGACGGCCGCGCGTTCTGTCCGCCGGCGGAGGTCGGGCGCGTTGGCGTGATGGGCGTGGACTGGTTCGACGCGGTGGCGTACTGCCGCTGGCGCTCCGAACGTGACGGCGTTCCCTATCGCCTGCCCACCGAGATCGAATGGGAGAAGGCGGCACGCGGCGTGGACGGCCGGTACTTTCCATGGGGCGACCGGTTCGACGCGAGTTTCTGCAAAATGCGCGACTCTCGACCGGGCTTTCCGCAGGCGGAGCCCGTCGGTGTATTCTCGACCGATCGCAGCTTGTACGGCGTGCGGGATCTCGCCGGCGGAATGCGTTGCTGGGCCGCGGACATCGACAGCGAACTCGACGCGACGACGGCCGCCGCGGAACCCGAGCCAGGCGTTGGTGCGCGCCGAGACGCGACCGGGATGCGGATCTCACGCGGCGGCGCGTGGCTGAACGTTGCCGAGTGGTGCCGGAGCGCGTCGCGCAATCGAAACTTCGCACAGCTCCGCGTCCCGCACGTGGGCGTGCGCGTCGCGAAGGTGCTTCCGAGCGGTTGAGGTCGACCCCGCCCCGCGCGCCCTTCAGCGGCGCCGCAGCCGCAACGCTCGCATCTTCACCAGCGTGCCGTCCGCCCACGGCACGCTCGCCACACACTCGACCGCCTGCTGGGTCATCGGGTGTGTGAAACCCACACGCCCGGCATGGAGCAACGGGCGACGCAGTCCGTCCACCGCGACGCCGTATTTCGGGTCGCCCAGAATCGGGAGTCTCGCGAACTTCAGGTGCGCGCGAATCTGATGCGACCGCCCCGTGCGTGGACGCACATCCAACACTGCGCACTCGCCGATCGGCGCGCGGAACCGACGCGTGACGGCGACGGACGTGCGCGCGAGCTTCAGCAGCTCCCGCAGTCCCGGGGGTGCCGCGCTCGGATCGGCAAACGCGGTCACTTCGTTCACGCGCGCGTCTTTGACGAGCGACGCGTCGATGTCGAATGCCTCGCGTTCGGGCGACCCGAGCACGACCGCAACGTACACGCGCTCGATGGCGTCGGTGCCCATCATCTCCGAGAGCCCGCGTGCGGCGCGCGGGTCCTTCGCCAGCAACACGACGCCGGACACGTTGCGATCGATGCGGTGCAGCACCCCCATGGCGGGCAATCCGTAATGCGCGCGCGCGAGGTCGACGAGATTTCGTCCCGCTCCGCCCTCCCCTCCCTGCGACAACACGCCGGCGGGCTTGTCCACGGCCACGAGCCACTCGTCCTCCCACACGATCCAACTCGCGAATTCCAGGGCCGGACTCGGCGGGGCAGGTTTCATTCCTCGGGACGACCCGACAACGCACGGAGTTGCGTCAAGAAGTTCAGCGCGTCGATCGGAGTCATGCGGTCCGTGTCCGCGTTGGCGAGCGCACTGAGCACTGGATGCTGCGGCGCCTCGGGTCGCGGCTCGAACAAACCGAGTTGGCGCTGTGCGGCGCCAGGCCCCTCGCCGCGCTCGAGGTCTTTCAACAACGCCCGCGCGCGAGCGAGCACGGGTTCGGGCAAACCCGCAAGTCGCGCCACGGCGATTCCATACGAACGCGACGCGCCGCCGGCCTGCAACTTGTGAAGAAACACGATGTCCTCGCCGGACTCGCGTGCGGATACGTTGTAGTTGGCGACGTGCTTGCGGGTCTCCGCGAGCGAGCACATCTCGTGGTAGTGCGTGGCGAACATCGCGCGCGCGCGCACGACGTCGTGCAGATACTCGGCGACCGACCACGCGATGGCGAGCCCGTCGAACGTGCTCGTTCCGCGGCCGATCTCGTCGAACAGAACGAGCGATCGCGTCGTCGCGTGCCGCAAGATGGACGCGGACTCGCGCATCTCGACCATGAACGTGCTCGCGCCACGGGAGAGGTCGTCGCTCGCGCCGACGCGCGTGAAGATGCGGTCCACGACGCCGATGCGCGCCGAGCGCGCCGGGACGAACGACCCAGCTTGTGCAAGCAGCACGATGAGTGCGGTCTGCCGCATGAGCGTGCTCTTGCCGGCCATGTTGGGTCCGGTGATCAGGAGCAGTCGCTCGCCCCGCGTGTCCAGGACCGTGTCGTTGGGGACGAACGCGCCCGGATCGAGAACCCGTTCGACCACCGGATGCCGCGCGTCGCGAAGCTCGATGACGCCCGAGTCATCCACCGTCGGACGCACGTAATCGTGCCGACGCGCGGCCTCGGCGAACCCCGCGAGCGTGTCCAACTCCGCGACCCGCGACGCGAGACGACACAGCGGCGTGACCGAACGCGCAACGTCGGCGACGAGTTGGGCGAATCGCTCTTGCTCCAACGCGAGGCGGCGTTCGTCGGCGTGGAGGATCTTTTGCTCGAGTTCGTACAGTTCTTCTGTGATGAATCGCTCGCCGGTCGCCACGGTCTGCTTGCGCTTGAAGTCGTCCGGGACGTTCTTGAGGTTCGGCTTGGTGACCTCGATGTAGTAACCGAAGATCCGGTTGTATCCGATCTTGAGCGACGCGATCTTCGTGCGATCCCGGTAGGACTGTTCGAGCGATGCGATTGCAGTTCTGCCACCCGTCGCGAGCGTCGTGAGTTCGTCGAGTTCGGCATCGAAGCCCGGTCGGATCACTCCGCCGTCCGTCGCAGTGATCGGCGGCGCGTCGACGACGGCTGCACGCAGGCGCTCGCGAAGTTCCGCGCATTCGTCGGTCATTCGCACGGCCTTCGCGCGCGCACCGAGCGATTCGACGCAACGCACCAGCTCCGGTACGCGGTCCAAACTGTCGCGCAGCTCCCCGAGATCCCGCGGCGAGCACGCGTGCAACGCCGCGCGCATCGCCACGCGCTCCACGTCGCTCATGGCGCCCAGCAGCGTGCGAATGGCGGCGCGCTGATCGGTCTTCTCCCAGAGCACTTCCACGCCGTCGTGGCGTTCCCGAATGGTGCGAATGTCGGTCGACGGATAGGCGATCCATGACCGCAGTCGGCGCGCACCCATCGGCGTGACGGTCTCGTCCACCTGCGCGAGGAGCGATCCACGGCGCTCGCCCCGCGTCGTGCGAAACAGTTCGAGATGAAACTGTGTCGTTTCGTCCAGCGCGAGGTGCGACGCCGGATCGAGCGGCACGACCCGGTGCACCACGATGTCTTGCCCCGGTTGCGTCGTGCGCGCGTACGCGATCGCGAGCCTTGCCGCCGCGCGAGCGAGCGGCGCGAGCGAATCCGGCAGCACGAGTGTGCCATCCGCGTTGTCCGTTGCGGCCGCGGAGACGGTTGCGTCGATGCCGCGGACGAACATCCGGGGCAGCACGCGAACCAGAGCACGCATGTCGGACTCGGCATCGCGCGCGACGATCAACTCACGCGGGTCGAGCCGCGCGAGATCGCCGAGAAGCTGCGCGGTGTCCGAAACCGTCGTCGTGAACACTTCGCCCGTGGACAAGTCGAACGCTGCGAGCCCGAGTTCTCCGCGCGCCGGGCTTGCCGCGATGGACCCGAGGTCGCGTCGCGCAGGCGGCGCATCGCCGAGGTCCGCCGCGCGAACCACCGCCGCGAGAAATTGGTTGGCCCGGGGCGCGAGCGCATCGCCGTCGAGCACGAGCGCTGGAGTGAGCACTCGAACGACACCGCGCTTCACGATCCCTTTCGCGTGCGCGGGATCCTCGAGCTGTTCGCAGATCGCTACGTGGTGACCCATCTCGAGCAACCGTGCGATGTACGACTGCACGGCGTGATGCGGAACGCCGCACATGGGGGTCGGATCGGGGTCGTTGCGGTCGCGGGACGTCAGCTTCAGGTCGAGCGCGCGCGCAGTCACCACGGCGTCGTCGAAGAACAACTCGTAGAAGTCCCCCATGCGAAAGAACAGCAGCGCGTCGGGGTGTTCGCTCTTCGCGGCGAGGTACTGCCGCATGACGGGCGTCTGGGTTTTCGCACCGGCCTGCGCCATCGGGAGATCCGCCCCGTCGCTCAGTTCAGTGGCCGCGCGAACGCCAGCGGCGCGACGGTGTACTCCCGCAACACGTTGCGCTGCGGATCGACAAGGTACAACCGCTGGCTCGGACACACGAACGCTGCAGCGACCGGGCTGATGCCCGCCTCCAACACCAGCGGGAAGAACCCGCCCGTGGTCTGGAACGTGAAGGTGAGCCCCCGCGGCGTCGCAACCGTTTCCGTCAGCATCGTCGCTGGATCGGTCCGCGAGCCAGGCTCCACACGCAGCGAGAACCACGGACTGCAGTAGTCCAGACGCTCGGTCAATCGTCCGCGCGAGAGAGGCCGCCGCATCGGATCGCAGTTGTTCGTGAGCGGGTTCTCGACGCACGCGCCGTCCGGACCCGCCGTGACTTGGTGCTGGAACCCCGTGCGGCCGCCTACGACGGTCCATACGCCGGCCGTGTGCACTTCGTACCGAACGGCTTGCGGATAGCAGCAGCTCAGCCGCTGTCGCAGCATGGCGCTGGTGAGATAAATCGGGCTGCACCGCTCCGGCGCGCGCAGTCGAACGATCGCACCGGTCTCGGTGACCCGAACGACATCGACGTCGCGATTGCACGGCGTCGTCGTACCGCCGAAGACCCCGAGACAATCGTCACACATCGGATCGGTTGCACTCCGCAGGCCGGCGTCACGCCCTGGCTCCCTGACGCTCGGGCCGATCCCGACGATGGTCATCCGGTCGCCCGCAAGTGCACCGAGCGTGCAGAAGCGTCCGTCCGGCGCGTCGATCCGCACTTGATCCTGCGGCAGCGTCGAGTCAATGACGATGTCCGCGCCGTCGGCGGCGAGACCCGGCGGAACGCCCTCGTACGTGAGATTCCACGTCTGCTCGCGAACGGCGATCGGACGGGTCGGCAGTTGAATGCAGTAATTGTTCGCGGCGGTGCACATCGTTCCGGCCGGCTGCGACGACAACGGCACCAGACTGGGCAACTCGGGTCCCGGCGAGACAGCGGTTGCGTTGTTCAGCATCGACGGCGCGCCGACGAGACTCGGCGGGACGAGGTACGCGATCGCGCCGCGTGGCGCGTGGATCTGGAACGGAGGGGCGCCCGCGGCGTACGTGCGTCCTGGAACGCAATCATGGTCGGGGTCGTCGATGTCGATCACCTGCATTTGCCCCGATCGCAGCGTGACGACGGCCTGCAGTCCGCGGAGGACTGCCGGAAGGGCGCCCTGGTCGGTCGACGTCGAATCGCACACTGCCGTCGGCGTGGTGTACGCGCGGCAGTTGTCTTGATTGAGCCCGTTGTGCGACACGAACGTAACCGCCGACGCAGGCCCGACGAGCGGAACATGATCGAATGGCAGCAGCGGATCGACGCGGAGGCAATTGTCGGATCCGCGCGACGGATCGCAGAGCGCATCGCGCACAGCGTTGACCAACTGGCGACGTCCAGTGATCGCGTCCAGGACGATCACGCGTCCATACTCGTGCGTGTCTGCGCGTCCGATGGCGTAGATCCAGCGTTCCATCCCACTCACGCGCGGCACGGTGGGCGAGATCGCAATCGCCACCGTCGGGATGCCGGTATCGAACGGCATTGCCTCGCGCAGGGAGTTTCCGTCGGGACGCAACACGTGCATCACGGTCTGCGCGTCATCGCTCACATACACTGTTCCATCGTCGCCGACGGCGATGCGGCGCGGGTGAGCCATGAGCGATCCGGCGTCGACTCCAGCCTCGGTCCCACCCATCGCGTCGAGCGACGCATCGACGCCACCGCCGTCGACGCCTCCCGGGCGTGAAGCCATGGACGCAAGAGTGACGACCGTCGTGGGTCCAGGCAGCCGCGGATTGGTGACGTCGATGACCGCGACCTGCCCCGCGTCGGGCAACGTCACGTACAGAAAGTACGTCGAAAGACCGCCGGGCGTTGCCGCGGGGCGCTCGACGACTTCAACGTCCTCCGGCGGGACGGCAAATGAGAATCCGACGCGTTGAACGCTGGCGTCCGTGCTGCCGGCGGTCGCGAGTCGATGGCCGGACGAAAAGAACAGCCGCGTGTTGTCCAGAACCGTCACGGTGCGGTCCGCGTAGTTCGCGACGTACGTCACGGTTCCGCGCGGGTCGACGCCGATGGAGACCGGGATCGCTCCCACGGGAATGAACGTGTATCCGGGCACGGCGAGATCGTTGTCGACGACGCCGGTGTCGATGGACGGGTGGAGATTGACCACGGCGACTTCGCCGCGGGTGCGCTGCGGCACGAGCGCGAACAATCGCAAGCCATGCGGTCCGCTGGGACCCGTCAGCGAATCCGTGGTCCGACCGGTCGAGTCCGTGCGGCAAGCCGTCAACGGCAAGGGCGTGGGCTCCCACTGGTCCGATCGCGGTAGAATGTGTCCGTCGGCCCGGATCAGCACGTCGAGGCAGACGAAGTCGACATCGGTCGGGACGTCGAAGTTGAACGTCTGCGGATTCGCGGGCGGAGTCGAGCACGCGACCGAGCCGGCGACAAGACCGACGAAGAACGCGAGCCGCTTCACAGATTCTCCCGCGGGCGGGACACGTCGCCGATGGTCATGACGACGCGGTGGTGCGTTGCCGCATGGTTGGGACCGAAACCCACGTCGACCACCTCGACGCAGTTCGAACCGAAATCCACGAGGTAGAGAAAGTCGTGTCGATGGTCCGGCTCGCCGATCAACGGGTCGGGAACGATGACATGTGGGCCGAATTGGGTTCGGATCGAGTCGATGACACGCCACGCATTCGCGTCGACGACCGTGATCGTCCGCGAGTCGAACGACACGACGTACACGAGTGTATGCCCGGCGCCCGCGGGGTCGGGATCGCGAATCGCGGTCAACCGAGAGATGCCCGCCGGGATGGCGAGAATGTCTGTGACGATGGGCGTTTCGGGCACCGACAGATCGATCGAGAGCAACTGCTCGCCCGATCGGATTGGGCTGCCGCCGACAGACGGGCCGGGTCGCGCCGTCGCGTAGAGGCGATTCGGATTCGCCGGGTCGCGGACCAGCGTACGAATGCCAACGTCGCTGGCGACACCACCGAACGGCACAAGGCGCGAGCGCGCGAGGAACGACAGCGGCCCGTCGGGTACGGCGTGCACGTAGTTGGCAAACGGTTCGTCGCGCGAGAACGCGATCCAACGTGGTTGCGCGGCAGCGCCCCCGACGCCGGGAATGTCCTCGAGCCGAACGATCGCATCGAGGTTCGAACTCATGTCGCCGACCCAGTGCGTGAGAATCGGGCCGACGTCGGTGCGGTCGACCGCGTCGTAGAACAAGCTGATTCGCGAACGCGGCGATTCCTGGTGAACCACGACCACGTAGGGATCGCCGTCGCGGGTGTTGACGACGGCGGGCAATGGCGGCAGCGAGAGTTGGCGTGGCCCGGAGTGCTGCGTGGGGTCGATTCCGCGGCGATAGTCGATGGCGCACAGTTCGTTCGGCGCGGACGCACCGCACGAAAGCGTGCTGCCGTCGCCGACGAGATCGACGTACGTGAGCGTCGCATCGCCTCGAACCGTCACGTACAGGCGCCGCGCGGCGCCAACGGTGCGGAGTTGTACATCCGTGGCGAACGGATTGATCCGTATCGTCGTGGGGCCGTTCTCGCCCTGGAGCGGCGGCATCCAGACGGACTCCGGATCGATCTGGCGCGCACTCGGCGCCGCGGGGGGCGGCGTGACGGTGACCGGGCGCGGGCTTCCGGCCGGTCCGAGAATCGCGTCACGCACGCGCGACAGGTCGACAACGACGATGCTCCCGCCGTTGTACTGAAGGTTGAAATCCGAGTTGACGACGTAGAGCCAGCGCGCATCCGGCGACGCCACGGCGGCGATCGGGAAGTGGAACGCTCGGTCGCGCGGCGGCGAACCGGGGTTGTCGAATACGCACGCAGACAGCGAAGCGGCGACCACGAGCGAAAGTATGGGAGAACGCTGGGACATCCGAACGCGCCGGGAGGCTAATGGTGTACGCCACCGGACGCAATGGGGCACGCGGGTCGGAACGGACGAATGCCGGAGGTAGAGCGTGCGTTTGGCCCGATCACCAGACGCGTCGCACGCCATAGTCTCCAAACACCTCGTCGCTCGTCACGACCGCAAGGCCACGCTCGAGCGCTTGTGCGATGAGCAGACGATCGAACGGGTCGCGGTGATGGTCGGGAAGCGCCTCGACGCGGGCGACGTCTCGAAACCCGATGTCCAGCTGACGGAATCGGTTCGCGTTCAGATGCTCGGGCACGAAAGCGGCGACGGGCTTGGGTAGCTTCAACTTCCCGAGCCGGCACTTGATCGCCATCTCCCAGATGCTGACGAGGCTCACGAAACAATCGTGATGCGGATCTGAAATCGCCCGCCGTGCCCGCCCCGACAGACGCGACGACTCGTCGATCCACCACAGGAAGGCGTTGGTGTCCAGAAGAACGGCGGTCACGTGTATTTCTCAAATCCACGCGGAATCGCGTCGAAGTCCGCGGCAATTCGGACCGTGCCCTTGGCGGAACCCGGCTTTCGCCGACCCGGCGGCGCCTCGATCGCCACCAGTTTGACGACTGCGCGCGAGCCGCGGGCGATGATCACTTCCTCACCCATCATGGCCTTCTCGACCAGCTCGGAGAACCGAGCCTTTGCCTCCGCAATCTTGAAAGCGCCCATCGCCACGCACCTCAGGTTGGTCACATTGCGTGACCAAGTCCGCGTTGTCAACGCGGCGCCCCGCACGCTCACGCGCGAACGTAGCGACCTTCCATCGTCGGGTTCCAAATCCGGCCGTCGCGCGAGTTTTCGATGCGAAATCGGTACCGCGTTTCGCCCTCGAACTCGTAGACGAACCGCACGTGTCCCTGCGCGGTGGTTTTCTCGAACGCGAGTGTGCCCGCGTCCCACTTTGCAAACGCCGGCTCGACGATGCCCGGGCTGAGCGCGTCGAACCAGTACATCACGTACCGCTGCGAAGTCTCGTCCCAGCCGTGAATGCCATGTCCTCGAAATGTCGTGCCGTCGGGGCGATCGACGACGTAGTCCGTGATCAAGAACGCGCCGCCGAGGTCGAGTCGCGACTCGACGCGGGCCTTGGACGCTCCGGCCGGGGCCTCCCACGGTGACGGAGACAGCTCCTCGACGCCGTGCCAGGTCCCCGCGAGGGCCGACAATTTTCGATGATGTTCGCTCGGTGCCGTCATCCGCGTGCCTCCCGTACTGCGCGTTTCCCGCGATCCGGACGCAGTGGTACCGCGAACGAACGCGCGGGTCACGGGCAGTCGGTGCCGGGAGCGCGACCTGGCGATGCGGGTGACCGTCCCTCGACTGCGCGCGATTGTTTACCGGGGCGACCGTTTGGCGGGCATTCTTCGCTCGGAGGCGTTCACCGCATGACGCACCGAGGAATTGGTCGCGCCGCACCGCAAGTCGCATTCGTCACGTTCGTCGCGGCGGTCGCAGCACACTGTGCCGCGCCTCCGCGCGCCCGCACGCTCGTGCGAAGCGTCGCCCCGCAGACGGAGACAACCGCGGACGCAGCGCACTCTCGGCGCGACCCCCAATCAAATCCGCCCGCGCTCGAGTTGATCACCGCAGCAAACGCTTCGCGACTCGTCGACCTCACGGCCGGCGCGCAGGCGATCGAGCACGTCGTGTTCGCCGGGCCAGCGCATGCAATCGTCGTTCGCCGATCGGTCCTCACGCTCGTGCGCATCGCCGACGGTGTTCCGGTGCGGCGAATTCCGCGGAGCGCCGCCTGGGCCGCAGATCGCAGCGGACGGATCGCCGTGTGGGAACGCCGCGGCGACGCCGGGGTGTTCACGCTGCAGGCCCTCGACGGAACGGTGATTCGCACGTTCGACGCCGGGCCGGGTCGCGCGCGAACGGGTGCGTGGTTCACGCGCGACGGCTCGCGCTTCGTCGCGACGCTGAACGACGGGAACCTGCACGTGTTTACGACCGCCGACGGCCGCGACGTCGGCCATGCCGAGGCCGGCAACTCGATGGACCCGTTGCACTCGTCGGCGGACGGCACGTCGGCCATCACCGACTTGGGCTCGGGTTCGGCGGGACTCTTGAGCGTTTCCGCAACGCCGGTCTGGCACGAGGTGCACGTGCCATTCGAGCAGATTTCGGATGGTCTCGTTACCGGGCGAGTCGCGATTTCTGCCGACGGAACGCTCGGCATTGTCGACTACGGCGAGGGCCGGTCGTTTGCGGTCTTCGACGTCGCGACCGGACGACGGGTGGCGCGGGGCTCGCGACGGACTCGAGAACTCGGGGGAGGCGTGTTCAGTCTTGACGGCCAGGCCGTCGTGACGGTCGCATCTGCACGGATTCCCGCGCTGCAAATCGCGCCAATTCCCGCCCTCGCGCCCGCGACACGCGTCGCGCTTCCCGCGCTTCGGTGCGTCGGTGCCGCTGCGACTCCGACGAACGGACGGTGCGAATATCCGATCGGCGTCGAATGGGACTCGGTTCGCTTTCGAAGCGCGACGGATTTCACTTTGCTGGGTCGCGCGACGATGGACGGCAATCGGCCCGTGCTAATCGTCGTTCGTCCGACCGACGCGGCGGCGGTTTCGTTCGACGGCACGCCCTCCCAGGACGGGAACGACGCTGATCTCGGCGCCGCGACCGACGACCGCAGGCCGTTCGTGCGACACACCGCCGAGGGCACGCAACTCGTCGCTCTCACTGGGCGCGCGGAAGACCCTCTGCGGGTCACACCGCTCGCGGGCATGCGCGCCGCGTTGGTCTCCGACGACGGCAGTCTGGTGGCAGGCTGGTCGGGGTCGTCGTGGGGTGTATGGCGATCGTCGGACGGACAGTCTCTCGTGCGCCGCGAAGGCGGTCGTGGCGTCGAGCTGCCCGACGGTCGATCGGTCGACTCGTTTCAACTCGCGCCGGAGCATCCGCTCGCCGTTGCACTTCGCGAAGCGCGACGCATCGCAGCGCCGTCGACGATTCTCGCCATGGTCGGTGCCGCCGAACTCGACACCGTGCACTGGACCGCAGACGACGCCGTGCGGACCGCGTTTTTCGGAACGCTCGACGCTCGATGGGGCGTCGCCGACCTCCCCGCGCGAAACATCGTTTGGCAAGACCGAGTTCCGCCCGATCGCCGTGCCGACTCACTCGACGTTCGGCGCCTCGACGGCGCCGTCGCTCCTGACGCAAGCTGGGTCGCGACCCGGCGCGGCAATGGGACCTTGGACCTCCTCGACGTGCGAACTGGCGCGGTGCGGGCCACCCAAGCGGGTGGGCGACCGGAAGGCGTCGTACGAGTGACACCCGATGGCCAGTCGATCATCAGCATCGACCATGAGGCCGCGCTGTCGAGTGGGGTCGGACTCACTGTCCGCGCGTTCGACGCGCCGTCCCTTGCGCCTCGGTGGCAATCGCGATGTCAGGCACGCGCGGACTTCTACGGCGGCGAGCACGTGTGGATCGCGCGGGACAGCTCGCGCCTCGTCGTGGCGGGCGGCGATCGACTGTGCGTGTACGACGTGCGAACCGGGCGGCAAACGCTCGATGCGACGATCGCCAACCCGGGCTGTGGCGTTGTCGACACGGATCGCGGTCAATACGCGTGGGGCGCCTCGGGGAATGATCACATGGAGACCCGCCGCGTCTCGCTCGCCGACGGGACCGCCCTCCCAACACTCGCCTGCGGTGCATCTCTCAACTACGAAAGCGGCCGCTCGAGCTGCAGTCGCGGACAGGCCAGCGACCCCGGAGTGGACTTCATCGCGTTTGCCGGACACGTCGGTCGTGTGGGGATTTGCGACGCGACGTCCGGCCAGGCATTGCGGGAGCTGCGCGCACAACACTCGCATGAGATCAGCGCCGTGGCCGTGAGTCCCGCCGGACTCGTGGCCGCCGTGGACGAGCGCACCACGCTGACGCTTTGGGACGGGCGCACCGGCGCGATCGTCGGCGCGTGGGACGACGCGGGTGATCGTGTCGCATTCGCGGCAGGTGGCGCGCTGATCGTCACGTGGCAGTCGGTATGGAGCGGGCGCCCGCGCGACGTGGCGCCGCACGCGATCCGCGCGGTGATCGCGGCGACGACACCGTAGCGGTGATTGTCAGTCGGTCGTCGCGAGCGACGGTGCTACGATGGCGCGGTGAATGATCGGTGGGACACTCTTCGCGCCGCGGGTGTTCCGATCGGCGCGATTCGCGGGGCGGGCTCGCAGTTCGCGATGGGGCAACCGGGCGGTCACGGCGATAGGCCGCTGCGCGACGCGGTTGCGCGAATCTGTGTTCGGCGAGCGCGATGAGCGCTTACGTCTGCCCCAACTGCCACGCCGAGTCGCCGCAGCCTGGGGAGTGCGCCGCGTGTGGGATTCCCACGATCGACCGCGCCTCGGTGGCACCGTGGGGGATTCAAATGAGAGCGCTTGCGTCGGAGGGCATCGCGCGGCCTGGGTACAGCCGCGGTTTCCTCGGTTGCATCGCTGCCGAATTGGCGCTGCCAGGGCTGGGGCTGGTCGCTTTCGGGCTGGCGACCGGTGCGCCGTGGGCTGTCGCTGTCGGCGCGGCCGTCGCGGCATCGCCGTGGGTCGCCGCGTGGATCGGGCACCAGTCGCGGCGTCGTGCGGCGAGCAAGCGCGTCGCAAAGGTGCTGGGCATCGACATGAACAAGGCGTTCGCGGAACAACCCGTCGTGCCACTGGCATCGGCCGGCGAGGGGCGTGTGCGCGTGGGCGGGCGATTGCGCACGCGCGGGTTTGCGCTCGCGCCCAACGGAACGCCGTGCGCGGCCGCCGAGGTGCATTCGTTCGGCGGGGATGCCGCGAATGTCGCAAGCATCGGTGGTCTGCTCGAATTGAGCGACGAATCGGGAGCTTCGGCACTCGTGCGTGCCGAGTGGGTTCGAGTGGTCGATGCGCCACGCCACGGAAATCTGCTCGTGGTCCCGCCTGACGCGGACGTCGAGATCGTCGGCGACGCACACTGGGTCAACGACGACGACGAGAGTGCCGCGACGAATTTGCGGACGCAGGCGCGGCGGCTGGTGATCTCGGGGACGCGCGATGCACCGGTGATGATTCGTGTCGTCCACGCGAAGCCGAGGGAGCCCACCGAGGTTCGCGTCGAGCCCGGACCGAGCCACGCGGCGACGCGTGCGGCGGTGGGCGGCGAAGTGGAGGATGCCGACGCGGCGGCGGCGGCGGATTCGCCGTTGCGTAGGGCCAACAAAGGGTGAGCACTTGCTTGCGATTGGAACGGGAAGCGAGCGCGCTCGCGACGATCAATGCGACTCCACGAGAAACAGTGTGTCGAGTTGGCCGTGTGAACGCTCGGTGCGGATGTCGTCGTGGTCGTGAACGTACGACCACGTCTACGACCACGGCCACGAGCGATCTCACCGATCAATTGCGCGCGCCGGTCATGGCCCGAAGGGCGTTAATCTCATCCCCAGATTCGCGCAACTGAACCTCGCGACATTCGGAACTCGCGTGCGGGCTTCATCGCGCCCCGTCATCTAGCGGCTCGCGACGCTGGCCCCGACCCGCTCACTCTGGTGAAGAGCCGTCGCTACAGATCCTCTCGCGCGTACTCCAGCCCGAGCGCGCGAACGCGCTGGCGCATGTCGTCCGGAAGTTCGGGCAGCCGCCGGCACAGCGACACCAGCGGCTGCGCGATGCATTGGAAATACACGGGCGTCATTTCCGGCGGATTTCGAATATCCTGAAGCAGAAACTCGGTGGCATCCGCTCGCGCGTTCGGGTCTCGAATCGCGATCTCGGTGAGGGCGGCCAGGGCGGCAGTGCATGTCCAGTCGACCGGACCGCGAGCGATCGCGAAGAGCGCCGAGCGCCGCGGTCCCTCCGGCCATCGCTCGTCTAGGCGGGCAATCGTGTACGCCGCGGCGACCTGGACGTGAAACACCCACTCCCATGGCGCCCAGTCCGTCGGCACGGAAGGCGGGTGCACCATCGTCGCGACAATATCGGCCACTCGATCCGCACCGACGGACTCTGCGGTTGCTCGTGCGCGCCGCCACCACCCGTCCGGTGAGAAACGGGTGCTGGCAAGCGACGCGATGGCGTCCTGCACTTCAATGCGTGGTGGAGGGACACCGGGAACCGCGTCGTTGGTCCGCCGCCGAAATATCCCGAACAGCCCGCTCGTTGCGTAGCGCCACAAGACGAACGGGACGTCGCCGCGCGGATCGCGGGGGTCCGGGTCGGGGATCGGCCATTCCACTTGCAGCGTCGGGACGACCAACCGCACGGCGAGCAGCGCGCTCGGTGCTTCGAGGGAACTGCAGGCGCTCTTGGTAGACGTCAGGCCACGTTCTCTCGCGTGAGCCGTGACTTTGACGATGGCGTCCTGTCGCGGAGGAAGTGCGAACTCGAAACGCGACGCGCGGGACGCGAGTTCCCGCGCGCGAGAACCCGCACTCGAGTCGGACGCGAGTGCGACGAGCTTCGATCGGGCGTCGTCATCACCGCGGAAGAGCGTGCGAAGAAAGAGCGCCGATGGCGCCGCCCACGGATCGTTCGGTGCCAGCTCGACAGCGTGCTCGTACCACGCGAGTGCTTCATCGATACGATCGAGTTGCAGGCACTGATCGCCCAGGTCGTTCCGGACGCCAACGTTCGTCGGATCCAACGCGACCGCGGTTTCCAGCCACTGAATCGACCGCTCGACTGCATGACGTCGGTACTCGACGGACGCACACGCGAGTGCGCTTTGCCAGCTCGGTCGATCGCGGTGCCGCGCCATCCCAAACTCGGACGCGTCGTCGAGTCGACCCGAGTCACGGATGAGCCGAAAAATGGCGTAGAATAGAAGGTTCGAGTCCTGGTGCTCCGTGAGTACGCGTTCGGCGACCGATTCCAGCTCTGCATCGAGTACGCCGCGCGCCGCCGACGGGAGCACGCCGTTGAGCGCCGATGCGAACCGATCAGGGTCGAGCTTCCCGCACGCCGAAGAGTCGAGCCAGTGGTCGAGCCACCCAAGGACACGCATCGACGGCAGCGCCGCGTGGGCTTCGATCACGAGCGCGCACGCGTCGTCGAGCGCTCCTCGGCTCTGCAGCAGCCAAGCACGCAGCGCGGCGCTCCCCGCGAACATCCCCTGGCTCACCGGCACGACGAAGTCGACGTCGTCCGTGGCGCGATCGAGAGCGCGAACCAGTTCGAGAGTGGTTTTCGAACGCGCATCGGCCGCGATGAGGCCGGCAACGTGATGTGCAGCGTGGCGCACCTCCCCGCTCGCGAGCGCATCACGAGCGCAAGTTGCGTCATCGAGTGAGACGTGTTCCATCGGTTCACCCCGCCAGTCCTACGGCCACGTCTGTGGCAATCGCCGGAACGTCATGATCGCGGTGCGGGGACCCGCCGGCGCACCGTAGGTCGACACTTCCAGTTGCGTGTTCGGGTTCACCCACCGCGCGAGCATCACGCCGTTCTGATCCCACGCTCGAGGCTGATGCGTCACGGGGGCGCCGTAATCCCGCACGAGGTCTGCGACCACAGCATCGACCGCGGCCCGCGTCGTGAGTCCATCGCGAAAGAGCGTGACCGTGCGCAGCCGGAGCCCCGCGAATTCGAGCGATCCGCGCAGGCCGCGATGCGTGAACTCCAGCCGGTGAAACGTCTGCTCGACAAAGCCCGGAGCGCGGGTCGGCGCGCCAACAGGCCCCGCCGGTACGAAGATCCCTGTTGCGCCCGAGCTCGGTGGCTCCGTCGCAGCGATGCCGATGCCCAACAACGCGGCGCGTGCTTCGGCGACATTCATGTTCCAACGGACCGGTCCCCAGCCCTGCACGCCCGCGAAGCTCCGCGCGCTCGGTGACACCGACGCGTCATTCCGGGGGACCCGCGGCGGCACCTGGGCCGACGCTCGCCCCTCGCATCCGAGCGCAGCCACGACGGACACGATCTCCCACACGCGCATCACGCAAGGGTGCCACAGGTTGACGGCGCGCACAGACGCGACCACGTTGCGGCTCGCATGGCGACACCGCGACTGATCGGCATTCCGTATTCGCCCTGGTCTGAGAAAGCTCGATGGGCGCTGGACGCGCGAGCGATCACGTGGGAGCGCGAGACGTATCGTCCCCTGTTCGGTGAATGGCGATTGCGTCGAATCCGCAAGGACGGGCGTGCATCCGTGCCCGTGCTCGTCCACGAGGGCGGAGTCATCGGCGATTCGTTCGAGATTGGAAAGTGGGCGAACGCGCACGGATCGGGAGACTCGCTCGTTCCCGCTGGGCGCGAGTCGGAGGTCGATGCGTGGAATGCACTCGCCGAGCGCGGCCTCGCTGCGGGGCGAGTTCGGTCATTGCACCGCGTGTTGAGCGACCGAGAAGGCCTGATGGAACTGGTCCCGCGGTCGTTGCGCTTCCTCGGCCCGCTGGCGCGAATGACGGCCGCGTGGGGCGTGCGCAGGACGCTGCGAAAGTACGGGTCGCAGGCGGTGAGCGACGACACGGCGCGCGCCACACTGCTGGACGTGATCGAGCAGATTCGGCGTGCCATTGGCACGGGAGCAACGACCGATGGTCACGACGGCGCTGTGAGATATCTCCTCGGTGCATTCAGTCTCGCGGACATCGCTGCGTCGCAGGTTCTCGCGTTCGTGCGACCGCCGTCGACGGGCCTGAAGCTGGGGGTCGCGACCCGGCGCGTGTTCGGCGATGTGGAAATCGCTGCCACGTGCGCCGACGTCATCGCGTGGCGCGACGCGCTCTACGCGCGTCACCGCGAGCGGTCGCCGATGCCCGCGAACCGCGACGCGCCTTGAGTCTCGGCACCGCACGTCCTACGCTTTCACGATGCTGACTCGCCTCCCGGGCTGGATCGTCGACGACGCCACCTCGGTCGAAAATGAATCCGCGCCGTACCGTGATCTCACGCCGTCGGAGCGCGGGGCACTCCTCGCCTCGGCGTGCCGCGCGGCCGCGCGGATCCTGCGTTCACGACCCGACTCGGCTGAGATCTTGGCGATGCGGGACCCGCTGCCGGAGTCGAGCGAACGAGCGCTGGCGGCGTTGCGCAAGCGGTATCGGACGTCGCGGACCCGCGGCGATGGAATCTGAGCCGACCGACCCGCTCGACGCGGGTTTGCAGATCGCCGACGTTTTCGAACGCGCGGGCGTGCCATACGCGATTGGCGGGGCGCTGGCGCACTCACTGTGGGCGGTACCGCGCGCGACCGTCGACGTCGACATCGACGTCTTCGTGGAGGACCCCGAACTCCCGCGGGTGTTCGACGCGCTCGAGTCGATAGGAATCGCGGTCGACCGACCGCAATGCTTGCTGGACAGCGCCAACCGCGGAATGTTCGTGGTGCGGTTGGGCAGCTACCGCGTCGACGTGTTTACGCCGAGCATCCCGTTCGCTTGGGAGGCCGCGCGCACGCGCCGCAAGGAAATCATCTCCGATCGTGCCGCGTGGTTTCTCTCGCCGGAGGCACTCGCGGTCTTCAAGTTGATGTTCTTTCGCGCGAAGGACATCGTCGATCTCCAACGAATGATCGCGGTGCAAGGGACGCGACTCGACGCAGCGTACGTTCGCCATCACGTCGTCGAGATGATGGGCGACGACGACGAGCGCGTTCGTCGATGGGACGAACTGGTGCGCGCGCACAGACCCGCAACACCCACCGCGTAGCCCGCGGCACAGTGCGTCGAGCGTGGCGGTCGCCGAGTCCAAGATCTACCGCATCCGGGGCACGGCCGCCGCTCCTCGCCCACGCTCCGTCCAAAATAACGGTGCAGGTCGTAGTAGGTTCGCAGTCCCGTTGCGCGCTCGATCGCCGCGCATACCGCTCGGCCCTCGCGCGACAGTTCGCTCTTGGCGTCGGCGAGTTGTCGGTACGCCGGCATTTCCAGCGCACCCGACGAGATCCAGATCCTGTCGTGCGCCCGAAACGCGGCCGTCCAGCGATGGAGCGACTCCCGTGTGCGTTCAAAGCCCGATCGTTTGGACCGCACCGTCGAACGCTGCGAGAGCCTGCCCGCCCGTCGTCGGCGCCTGCGCAGCCGTAATGAACGGACCAAACACCGGGACGTAGAGCCACGCGCTCCCGTTGCGACACTCCTGCTGCGCGCCGCACGTCGCGACGGCGTAGAGCAACGACGAGCCGTACATCATCTCGCAGGGGGTGCAGCGACCGCGGGCTCGCTCGGATCGGCCGGCGCGGCCGGTTGCGACTGAGCGAGTGCGGCTGCGGGGGAAAGCGCTGCCAGGACCAATGCCATTGTGATCGAGTGCTTCATGGTGCCTCCGAGATCGTGCGGGGGATCGCCCATAGTCTGGGAGATGCGCTGAACAATCGTCGCGCCGGGGGTAAGGGAGCCGAAAACCGCACGGAATGCGTGACGGGGCGCATCAGCGTCGATCTACGCGAGGCACGACGGTGCACACTCCGTGTGCGGCGCGCTGCACACTCGACCCCCCGGCGGACCGGGCGACGACGCTCAGGTCCGCGTCGCCACGAGCCCGTCCACGACCGCGCCGCGGCCGGTACACGGATCCGACATCAGCATGAACGTGATGGTCGTACAGCCAGCGCCGAACGCGATGCGATAGCGCCCCACCATCGACGCCGTGCACGAACGGTCGTCGGTGAATGTGAACACACCCGTCGCGGGGTCGTACGTGTACGTCCCCATGTTGCCCGGTGCTGTGTCGAGTTCTGGCACGGATGCCGCCAACGCCCAGCGGCCCATCGCGTCGAACCGAAAGTAGAATGGCATTCCCATGATCGTGATGCGGTAGACACCGACGAGTGGACACGCGCCGCCATCCGTCGCGGCGGAATCGACTGGTACGTCTGCCGAAATGCCATCGCCCGCGACGTCCGCCCCCGCAGCGTCCGCGCCGGCAGCGTCGATTGATCCCGAGTCCATCGCGCCGCCGTCGACGACCGGGCCCGTCTCTCGGACGAACGGCGACGACGAGAGCGCGGTGCCTCGCGAAGTGCAACCGTCGCTGATCAGCGTCAGTTGGAATGAGTCGCAACCGGGAGACCACGCCAACGTGTACATGCCGACGTCGCCGACGGCGCAGCCCGTCATCGTCGTGTCCATGAACGTCAGACGGCTACCCGAGAGCGTGTAGCGTCCGGACGCGAGCGGCATCGACAGTCCCGTGAAGGTCATCGCCGCGTCCCACGTCCCATCGGCGTTGAAGCGGAAGTACACGGTCATGCCCATGAACGTGAGACGGTAGGTGCCGACGATCGAGCACACGGCTGCGTCACTCGCTGGCGCATCCGAAGCGACGTCGATCACGGCGCCGTCGGTGCCGATCGCATCGGTCACCGCCGTGTCGGCGGTCGGCGTGTCCGAGATCGTCGCGTCGCGCGCATCGATCGACGGCACGTCGGTCGGGACGACATCGGACACGGCGACATCCGTCGCAACGACGTCGCGTGGAGCGTCGAACGGCCCATCACTCGCAACGCGGTCGTCGACAATGACCTCGGAAGCCGACACGTCGCGCGCGCCGTCGCCCGACGAACCGGTGTCCGTTCCGACCGATGTCCCACACGCCCCCAACGACGCGAATGCAACCAAGCCAAGCAACAGTCTGCGCACGGTTCGCCTCCGGGCCGGACGATAGCCGTCCGCCGCCACGAGGCAAAGCCCGGCCGCTAGACCGCCCAGTGTTTCCTCGTGCAGCGCGGCGCGGGCGAGCCGCCGGGCGCGAGTGTGTACTCCGAATCCCAGGCTGGAGTCGCGCACTTGCGTCGGCCGCACGCCAGCCCGTACCCTGACGCATCCTACCGCCATGAGTCAGCAACACCGCGCGGACGACGAATGGCGGCGTCTGCTCGAGGGAGCCGCCGGGAGCGACTCGGCGCGCAACGCCGCGCTCGAGGGCTTGGCCACGCGAACCGTGTGGGTCGTTCAGGCAGCGGGTGCCGAGCTGACGTACCGCACGATGACAACCGCCACCGGGCGACGAACGCTTCCCGCGTTCATGGATCGCGCGCATCTCGAGCGAGCCGCCGCGACGCACGGGCTCCGCCGGCCAACCGAGGATCTCCGCGTTGCACAACTGACCGGCCGATCCGCGTTTGCGTACGTCGTCGCGCACGATATCGAGCAACTGGCCGTCGATCCGGGGCTTGCCCAGGCGTTCGTCGTCTCACGGGCGGAGGCCGAAGCGAGCATCGCGAGACCTCGACGTCCCGCGGCGCCCGTCGTAGCCGCGCCGCAGGCGGCGGTCCCGAGCGCGCCCCGGGGCGTGTCGATTCCCGATTCGCTCGACGCGCCGCGCGTTCTGGTGGTCGACGACGACCCAGAGATTCTCGTGATGGTGCAGCGATTTCTCAAGTCGCGCGGGTGCGACGTCACCACGGCCGGCTCGCCGTTCGGGGTGACGCCGGTCGTGCTCCGGCAGCGGCCGACGGTGTTGGTACTCGACGTTTCGATGCCCGGGCTCGACGGCGAGCAACTCTGGAGTCTCGTGCGCGACGCTCCGGGTTCGCCACCCGCGATCGTGTTTTATTCGGCGCTCGACGAACACGAGCTGCAGACGCTGCTCCTTCGCGTCCCCGAGTCCGAGGTGGTCCCGAAGACGGCAGGACTGACTGCGCTACTCGACGCCGTGCGGCGAGCGCATCGTCGACGGGTGGCCCAGCGGTAGTGAGTCGCGGGAGCGGTCCGAGGCGTTGGGTGTTCCGTCGGCTACATAGCGACGGGAAGGCCCCAGCCGCTTACGACTGCGCCCGGCGTGAGACGGAACGCGGGGCTCGACCCGACCGCATCGCTCACGAAGACGAACACCTCGGCAGAGGAGCTGGCCACGGCGAAATCCGGAAATCCGTTCCCATCGACGTCGCCGCCGCCCGCGACGCTCCACCCGAAGCCAGGCAGAGCGCTCGGCGTCGACACGACGCGGGACACCGTTGTCAGTCCCGTCGCGCCGCCCAGGATGACGAACACTCGGTTCTGGTTGGTCGCCGGCGCCACGATGAGATCGCAGAATCCGTCCAGGTTCACGTCGCCGGCGCGGGCCATCTGCCGACCGAGCAGGTTCACGGTGTTCCCGGCCCGCGTGGAGTACGCAGGCGTCGCGCCGCCGAATGCCACCGCGCCGCCGTGGTACGCGAGAACCCAATTCATCGTGCCCACGGCGATGTTGGGCGCACCCACGGCACCGTCCGCGTAGCCGTCGCCAGTCAAATCGCAGGCCGCAAGCGAATCGCCCATCACATTGACATCGGCCGGGCGCGTGAGCACGGCGTCGGCGCTCAGACCGATTCCCGTCGGCCCGCCGAGTCGCAACTCGACGCGGTGGTTCGAATTCACTGGGTCCTTTGCGCTCGCGAGCACATCGGCAAATCCGTCTCCGTTGTAGTCCCCGCCCGCGAGCATGACGAACGAAGACGTCGACCCGGTAGGAACGGTCGGCCGGAATTCGACGCCGGACGTGGGTCCCAACGCGGAACCGTTCAGTACCCGCACGATCAGCGACTGGTCCGCGCCCACCGCAACGTCTCCGTACCCATCGCCGTTGCTGTCCCCGAGCCCGGCGACGACTGCGCCGGCTCGATCCGAAACGCCGCCCATTCCGACACCGATCCGCCGCACGCGCGAGGAGTCACCGGGTGCGATCCCGTCGGGGCCGCCGAAGTAGACCCACAATTCGCCGTCGGCCGGCGCGCCGACGAGGAGATCGGCATAGCCGTCGCCATTCGTGTCGCCTCCGCTCGCAACGCCCTTGCCAAAACCCGACGAGCCGCCCGGCCCTATTACGACAATGGGTGCCGCGAACGCGCGCGCCACGACGTCCCAGAGAAACACGTCGACGCGCTCGCCCGTGCCGCTCGATCCCACTGCGACGTCCGTGTGACCGTCACCGTTGAGGTCGAGCGTCGTGCCCAGCGCCGTGTCGGGCCGTGCGCCCGTTGCGCCCATGGGCAACGGCCATACAGCAAACTGCCACGTGACGCTCGCCGGCGACACCACTGCGCCGGACGCCATCGCTCGGACGCGCCAGAAGTACGTGCCGGTCGCCAGCGGCGTCGGTGGGCGTCCGCTCGTGCCCACGGCGTCGAACGTTGCCACCACGTCCGCCGTCGAACTGCAACCGCGCGTGCGGCAGATTTCCACCCGGGCGCCATCGACGCCAGCCACGCCCTGCCAACGTAGCGTGGGCGTGGGCAGCGTGACGCTCGATGTCGAGACGGGTGCGATCAGTCGCAGCGGCCGACGAATGCAAAGCCCGCCCGACGCGCCAAAGCCAGGGTCACACGCGATCGTGCACGTCGACGCCGCGCAGGCGCCTCGCCCGTTTGACGGCGGCGTCGGGCAAGCGCCACCGCAACGACCGCAGTGGGCGGCGTTGTCGACGGTGAACGTCTCGCAGCCGTTGCGGGGATCGCCGTCGCAGTTGGAGTAGCCCGCCATGCACGTCACGTCGCCCATCACATCAAACAGATCGGCAATGACATCGCCCGCCGTGGCGTCACGGACATCCAGGGTCGACGGAACGTCCACCGAGCCGTCCCCGAAAGGCACATCATTATTTGCGTCGATCGCGGGCTGCCCGTCGACTTCGGGTGTGTCAATGAGCGTTCCGTCCACGAACCCGTCGGTTGCAGCATCGCCGCCGGCACCGTCGTTCCCGCTGCCGTCCGGCATCGACGCGAGGATCGCGGCGCACACGCTGCGCGCCCGATCACAGTACGCGCCGTTCGGACAGTCCCGGTCGTCGTGGCACGTCGCCACGCGGCACATGCCATCGCGGTAGCAGATCTCGTTCGCCGGGCAGTCGCTGTGCAGGAGACACGTGCTCGCCGGCAGGCAGACGCTGACGTCAGGGTTTTCCGTCGGTCGACAGCTCGTTCCCGGCGGACAGTCCCGATCCGACGCGCGACACTGCGGACGGCAGAAGTTTCCCGCGCATACGAGTCCCTCTGCGCAGTCCTCGTTGAACACGCACTGTCGTCCCGCCGGTCGCCGAGACTGGCATGCTCCAGTCGTCGCGAACGCGAGCCACATCAACACCGGCGCCCCGGCCACGCCCCGTCGAAGACCCAACACGGAAGGTACAGTATCACGCTTGACGCGGGGCGGGCGGCACCACGACACCCGGCACGTGATTCCGGCGGTCAGCAGTCGCGAAGTCGATCAGCCGCGCGCGTCTCGCCGCTCCGCCATCCACTGCTCGCCAGCCGACACATCAACGCCGAATTTGGCGAGTCCCGGAAACACGACCGTCGTCATCGCCGCGGAGAACACATCGGCCGACGTGCCACGGGCCAGCACGCCGAGGCACTCGAGTTCGCGCTCAACCGGCGTTCCGTCCTCGACCGTCGCCGAGAACAGATCGTCTCCGACGGCGCCCGTGAGCATCGCCGCTAGATAAGCACCGAGAAAGCCGCAGTCGCCGCGCGCGTGCTCCGCGGCGAGGTGCGCCCAGCCGAGGCGGCCATGTTCGATTTCGTCGCGGAGCACCTGCCGCGCGGTGGCAAGGACATCGGGATCGTCCGCGCGCTCGACGATTTCGCCCAACAGTGCCGCGCTGAGCGACTCGGTGATGCACGACAGCGCGACCACTTCGTAGAGCACGCGCTCGCGCAACGGAAGCGACGCCGGTGCGACTTCCCGCGGTTCGCGTTGCCGCTCGACCGGCGCGTTTGTCTCTGTGGTGCACGCGAGTCGCGCGGCCAACTCCGTGCACATCACGTGGTGGCGTCGCTCGTCCGCCGCGGCCGTGCGAGACATTTCGACCACGATGCCCGCGGCTCCCACGGACTGCAATCGCCCGACCAGCCGCTCGAAGCGCAGCGCGGCCTCGAGTTCCGCGCGCGCGCGCATCGACCAGACCGCGGCGGCACGAATCGCGACGTCCGGTGCGACAGCCCGGAGCGCATCGCTCACGGGCAGCATCCGGTTGCCATGCAGAACCCCGCGCAACACACGGAGTCGGTGTTCAAGCAGCGGCCGCCGTCCGCGTTGGTCGCAACCCAGCAGCACGGGCAGCCGCAGGGATCGCCGGGGTCCGGCATCGCGGAACACGCAAGCGCGCCGTCGGGCAGGCGACCGTCGTTCGTAGGGACCCTGTCGACGGCGGCATCCGAGATAGTCGCAACGTCGGACGAAGTGTCTGCCGATGCGTCCATCGCAACGGGTACGTCACCGGGCGCGTCGCGAACTGATTCGTCGGCCGCGAGCGCATCCCCCTCGACCGAGTCGCTGGCGTCGATCGCGGCCATCGGCGTGCCGCAGTGGGCGAGGCCCACGCTCGCGCCCCCGAGAACCAACACATTGAACAGCCGTTCGATCTTCATGAACCCCCCTCACCGTGCGGGCGCACGACGCGGTCCGTTTGCCCACGGGTCGTACAGTTCGCCGTTTCGTCCGCTTTGCGTTCCGTTGCCAGTGGTTCCGCTGCCCGTCGTCGCGTTCGTACCTGACGTTCCGCCCGTGCCCGACGTCGCGCTGCCGCCCGATGGATTTCCGCGACCGCCGCCCGCAGCGTTCGTCGCGGTGCCCGCAGGACGCGTCGAGCCCCCCGGGCGCGCGGGGCCGCGCGTGTGCAACGTCACTCGAACGGACGCGGGACCGTGGTCGGACGCGACGACCACCTGTTGCGGTTCTCGTCCGTCGGCAACGACGGTGTAGATCAGCGAGCCCGAGAACGGACGAGCCACGAGCATCGGCGTGTCACCGATCGGCACCGCGCTCTGGTACACGCGCGCGCCCGACGGATCGCTTTCGAGCGACACGAATGCCGACACACCGTTGGGTCGCTGCGCCGCGCCGCTCGGCTCGGCACCCGGGTTCGCGGCGCCCGAACCGGTCGGTGCGACGGGCACCACGGGCGGAACCTCCGCACCCTGCGCCGCGCTCGGGACAACCGGTGGCGTGGACGGCAGGGACACGGGAAGCGATGCCGGCGCGGCGGACGAATCGTGCGCGCGTGGCGCCGACGACGTCTGCCGCACGCCGAAGACCGCGACGCCCACGATTGCACCCAGCGTAACGACGCCGACGACGGCAAACAGCGCCAGCGATCGCGAACTGCGCGCGGGCGCGACGTGACTGCCCGTGGTCAGTGGCGGAATCGATCGATCGGTGGAAACGGGCACGGCGGGAATCGCGGGCTCGGCGACACCCGCGCTCTCGTCGCCGGGATCGGAGGACGGAGCTGGCACGTCGTCGCGAACCTCGAGCGAAGCCGCGGCAACGGCATCGGGAACGGACGTGCGCACGCGCGACACACGCACGGTCCGCCCGTCGGTATCCGACGGCGGGATCGTCCCCGGCACGCCATCGATCTCGTTCTTGCCGACTTTCGCCGTGATCGGCTCGGCGTCCAGCAACGCCCGCGGCGTCTCCCCGCGCGCAAGGCGATCGAGATCGTCACGCAACGCCTGCGCGCTCGCGTACCGGACTTCGCGACGCTTGGCGAGCGCGCGCAAGATGATCGCTTCGAGACCGTCGGAGATGTGCGCGCCCTCGCGATGCTCTCGGGGCGGAACCGCCGGGTGGTACAAGTGCGCGGTCAGCACGCCCATCAGGTTGTCGGCGTCGAACGGAACGCGGCACGTCGACATCTCGTACATGAGTATCCCGAGTGCGTAGACGTCCGTGCGCGGATCGATGTCTCGCTGCCCGCCGGCTTGCTCAGGCGACATGTAATGCGGCGTGCCGAACACCGAACCCGTCTGTGTGCGCGCACTGCTGCCGAGCACTTTCGCAATCCCGAAGTCCAGGATCTTCACGAAATTCTCGTCCTCGCCACGTCGAACGAGAAACACGTTGTCGGGCTTCATGTCGCGATGGACGATCCCGGCCTCGTGCGCGGCTTGCAGTCCGTCGCACATCTGCCCGGCGATGTGCAGCACGACGTGTTCGGGAAGTCCCTTGCGCTTGTGCGGCTTTTGCGACTTCGCGTGTTGCGCCATCAGTTGCTTGAGGCTTCGACCCTCGAGAATCTCCATCACGTACACGCGCGAGTCGTCCGGCAGCTTCGCGAACTGGTACATCTCCACGACGTTCGGGTGATGCACCTTGCGCATCGCCTCGGCTTCCTGCTCGAAGCGCATCACGAGGTCGTCGTCCTTGGAGTACTCCGCGCGCAGCACCTTGAGCGCGTAGGGCGTGTTCGTTCGAGTATCGACGGCGCGGTACACCACGCCCATCCCACCGTCGCCGATCACCGCCTCGATGCGGAACCGGTCCAGGACCACGGCACCGACCAGGCGATCCCGGTCCGTCGCGACGATGACTTCCTGCAACGCAGCACCGTCGGCGTCGCAGACCCGTTCATGATCGGCGAGAAAGCGCTTTCCACAAGTCGGACACTGTCGCATCGCGCTTCGAGACCGTCCCGCCGTTCCTTACCGTGTAGCGCGAACCGCGCACCGGGACAACCATCCAGCGTGCCGGGAGCTTGGCGTTGCGGCTCTATCGGTGCGCGGCGACACCGCGGGCGCGGGCGGTCATCGTGTCGAGAAACGAGCCATTTTGGTCGGGCCCGATGCCCACCGCGTCCAGCCGCGAATGCCGTCGGGCGATCGTGTCGGCCAGCATGAGCAACTGGGGCTCCTCGGCGTTCGCGTAGGTGGGCCGGCCGTCGGTGAGCAAGATGATCTGATCCGCGCCCATCGCGTTGGCGGACCGCACCGCGGCGACGGGGTGCGTCTCGTCCTCGGGACGAAGTGCGGCGATCCAGCGCACGGCTTCGTCGAGCGCGGTGTCGTCGAGCACGCGCGGTTGGTTCCACAGAACGTGGGTGTCCGTGCTGAACGCGAGCAACGTCACGCTCGTCCCCGTCGGAAGCGCGCCAAGCAATTGCGCCAGTTCGACGCGGAGCACGTCGAGTTTGCTCGCGCGATCGCCGGACACGGTCTCGCCGCTCCGAGGGTCGGGCTCGTTCATCGAGTACGACACGTCGACGATGATCGCGATCGAGCGACCGACAATCGGGATGTTGTAGAAATGCGGCGCATCGTCGGCGAGATCCTCGCCCGCAATGTCCACAGCCGACGCGAGTCGACGTGCGGCTTGCGATCCTGCGGGCACCGATCGCACCAATGCGTCCAGTGCGCGACGCTCGCGTGCGTTGCGCTGGCGTCGATGCCGCGGCGGAGCCGGCGCGTTCGCAACCGCGTTCGCTGGGTCGCGCGGGTCGCGCTGCGCAATGGCATTGAGTGGGTGGCCGGCGACGAGGGGCGTCGGCGCGCGATTCGCTGCGGAGTTCGTCGGATGCTGGTTCGGCGCGTCGTTCGATGGATCGTGGTCCGGCGCGGCGTTCGACGGATCGTCGTTCGGCGTCGGGTTCGACCGATCGTGGTCGGCCGCCAGGTTCGTGGGATCCGCCGAGTCGTCGGTCGCAAACGCGGGTAACACTGGAGGCCGCGCGGTCACTTCGGCGCGAGCTTGCTGCACCGCGAGTCGCGCGTTTTCGCGCGCCGCGAGGGACGGTCGGCAACTCGGTCGCACGCCGTGCCCGACGACCCAGATCCCGCGTGGACACGAGCGCGCCATCGCGGGACCGCCAAGGTGGTCCCAGATCCCGGGAGGACTCGCCGGACAATTCGCGGCGTTGAACCGACTTGCCGAGTCATTCGGAACGGCGGGACGCCGCGGATCAGTGTCGGAGTCCGAGGAATCGTGGGAATCCGCTTGCGCGACAGTTGGAGAGTCGGCGGGGACTTGGGATGCGGGCACGGGATCGCCGACCATCCCGATCATTCCGGGCGGGGGCGAAACGTGAACTCCCGAGGCAGCCGATTGTGAACTCGCGTTCGCGCCGGCGGATGCAATGGCCACGGTGCCTTGCATCGCCTGCTGCTCGGCGAGTCCGGCAACGAGCAGTGCGTGGAGGTCCCCGCCCGCGACGTAGCTCTGCGGATTCACAGCCGAAGTCACCATGAGGCAGCCAGCGGAACTGAGGGCGATCGCAACGACGGTAGCTGCAGGGCGGAGATTCATGGCGACCTCGCGGGGGAGAACGGGAGCACTTCGCGTGCCAGCGCGCTGCGGGGCGGACCGGAAGAATGAAGAGGGAGGACGGGAGGGCGGGAGGGTTTGGTTGGTCGGAGCGGAATCGGAGCGGAGTCGGAGCGGATCGGAGCGGAGTCGGAGCGGAGCGGATGTGGAGATGGACGGCGTGGTCGGTGCTTGACGGGTGCGGTTGGGTCGGGCGGTATGGGGCGCATGCGTGTGGTGATGTGGGCAAGGTTGGTGCTGGCGCTGCGGACGATCGCGACGGTGGCGTTTGCGGCGTGGCTGCCGGCGTGCGGCGCGGGATTGATTCTCGGGCGAAACCGGCCCGCGCTCGAGACGCACACCGCGCTCGCCGCGACGAACCGCGACGCGGACGAGACCCGCGAGCGCCTCGTGTTTCTGCGCGCGCGAATCGCCGATGACCGCGTCGTGGCCGACCGATGGCGCTGGGGTTGGACGGCGGTGTTCGGCGCGCTGTTGACGTTCAATGTCGTGCGCGCGATTCCGACGCCGGGCGCGGGGCGTGACGCGGGCATCGTCGGTGGCATCGGCTCGCTTCTCGGGCTCGGATCGGTGCTGCTGTTCGAACCGCGGGTCGTCGGCGCCGATCGCGAGTTGCGAGCGGCTGCCCCCCGGGACACCGCGCGCGCGGATCGCGATGCGTTGCTCGTCGAGCGCGCGGAACGCTTGCTGCAGACGAGCGCTCTCGCGGAAGAGTCGTTTCGGTCGTGGTACGCACAACTGGGGCGGGCGGTGTTCGCAGGAAGTCTCGGGTTGCTTCTCGCGTTCGGTTTCGGCCGGCCCGAGGCGTCGTCTCTCAACGTCGGCGCGAGTCTCGTCATCGGCCAACTGCTCGCGCGCACGCACCCGACGGGTGCAGTGGAAGCATGGGCGGAGTACGGAAGACGGTTTGGCGCGCGCGATCCCGTGTCGACGGGTGGACGGAACACGGAGCGGAGCGCAATCGATTTTCAGTTCACGACGGACGGCCGGACACTCGGCGTGGTGGGGACACATTGACGGCGAGGGCGGCGCGGGCACGCGACACACGGCGGCGTCCGCGTCCGCCTTACTGGCGAGTTGACCGGTAAGGCACCGTATGTTACCGCTCTTTCGTGTCGCAGATCACGCTCACATCGAAGCGGCAGGCAACGTTTCCGAAACAGTTGTGCGAGGAGATGAACATCCGCGCCGGTGACCGCGTCGCCGTCGAGCGCTCGGTCATTCGCGGTGAAACCCTGTGGATCCTACGTCCGGCCGGCGCTGACTGGACGTGGATCGGCTCGGCGCCGCCCGCGCGAACGGCGTCGCATTCGATGCAGGCGATCCGCGCGTCCATTGCGCGCGGTCGACAGCGGCCACGGCGATGACGCTGGGTCTGGACACATCGGTGGTGTTGCGGCTGCTCACCGGACTGCCCGCGAACCAGTCGCGAAAGGCACACGAACGGCTGCGGTCCGCCCATCAACGAGGCGAAAAGATCCTCGTGACAGACATTGTGCTCGCCGAGGCGTACTTCGCGCTGCAACACCACTACGGCGTCGCGAAGGCTGCAGCGCGCGCCGCGTTGCACGCGATGGCGACCTCTGGCGTGGTCGAAGTGGATCCGCCGTCGGCGGTCGCCGTGCTCGCGCCTGCGACCGGCGCGCGGCTCGTCGACCGCCTCGTCCATGCGCGGCACACGGGCGCGGGCGCGACGACACTCACGTTCGACCGGGCCATGGCCGCGCTCGCGACAGCCGAGCGACTACGAGGGTGACACCACCCGTGCCCGACTATTCCGCTGCGACGCGGACAGCCACCGTCATCACGTACGACATCACGCCGTGAAACTCGATCGGACGCTCGGAAACGTCACCGTCTCTCGCACGCGCACGTGCAGATGGCTCGTGAGTTGGGCATGAATCCGAAGCGGCTCGGCTCCATCGACAACCATCGTCAGGAGCCGTGGAAGGCGCCGCTTCCCGAGTTCATCGAGCACCTATACGAGAAGCGCTTCGGGCGCCGCGGCCGGAGGTCGTGCTCTCGATCGAGGAGCGCGCCGCACGGAAGGCCGCGAAATGGGCCCAGCGGATGCCGCGGGGTGGCGGCGGGCGTGGGCCCGACTCCCGACGGTTGGTGGTCCGCCGCCACCTGCGCCGGCTCGCGATCGCGATACTTCAAGCAAATTGGCACGGAGAAGCGGTGGCACACCCCGTGGAGATGTCGAGCGGGTGTCCCTGGCGGCCACCACCGACGACGGCCTCGATCCACCGGAGTTCACGGTCGGTCATCGATCGAGCGACACGCTTCTCTACCGTCTCGTCGAACAGCATCTGCCCGCGTTCCTCGCGCACGTCGAAGAGAACTACGACAAGCCGCTGCCGCGGTACGTGCGGAACGAACTCGACGGGTACTTGCGATGCGGCGTTCTCGCGCATGGATTCAAACTCTCGAAGTGTGATTGGTGCCCGATCCGCCGATTGATTCCGTTTTCGTGCAAGTGCCGGGGCATTTGTCCGTCCTGTGGGGCGCGACGAATGAACGATCTCGCGGCCCAGCTTGTCGAACGCGTGTTGCCGGACGTGCCGTTGCGCCAGTGGGTTCTCACGCTCCCATGGCGGCTCCGCAAACTGGCGGCGATGAAGTCCGATGTGCTCACGGCCGTCGTGCGGATCTTCTGTGAGGAGGTGTTTCGCGCGTTGCGCGCTGCTGCGCGGGCGGCAGGCGTCGAAGGACGACTGGAGTGTGGGGCGGTCACGCTGGTGCAGCGATTTGGGTCGATGAACTTGAATGTGCACTTGCACGTTCTCGTGCTCGACGGCCTGTTCACTCTTGCCGACGGTGCGGAGCGCGCGGAATTTCACGCGGGCGGGCGCCCGGACCGCGCGACTCTGGACGACGTCGCACGCAGGTGTGAGCGACGCATGAAGCGTTGGCTGCGCCGTCACGGATACACCCCGGGGGAAGACAGCGGCGACGCGTGCGACGACATGGCGGACGAGCCGACCGCACTCGACGCGTGCACCGACGCCGGCATCGCACGGGGCAAGTTTGTTTCGCTCGCTGCGAACGACACTGGAGTGAAGTACGAAGACGACGATGCGGACTTTGATCATCGTCGGCGCGACTCGCGTGCAGGCGAATCGGGCGGCTTCAACATACACGCAGATGTGAGCGTGAAGGCGGGCGACCGTCCGGGCCGCGAGAGACTATGTCGATACGCGTGCCGGCAGGCCGTGAGTCTCGAGAGACTCACTCAGCTTCCCGACGGCCGCATTGCGTATCGGCTCAAGCACTCTCGACGCGGCGGCAATTCGCATCGCGTGATGACTCCGGTGGAGTTCATTGCGCGGCTCGTCTCGCTCGTGCCGCCACCTCGTTTTCCCCTACTTCGTTATCATGGTGTTGTAGCGCCGAACTCCAAATGGCGCAGCGCAGTGGTGCCCGCGACCGTACGAAGCATCGATGGGCGACTGCGGTGTTGTGCGGCGCACGCGACTGTTGACCCGGCGACTCCAGCCAACTCGGACGGCGCGACTCGAGGTGTTCACCCGACGAGCACAACTACGCCCACGACTGCGATCAGCGAGCCGCAATCGAACACGGCGGCGACGACCGTGGCGAGCCCAACCGACTCGCACGCTGCGCCGACGGCGGGCGCACTCGCGAGCCATCGAGCGGGAACGACGCCGACCGCCCGCGGTGGACGACTTCGATCGCCCGGCGGCGAACGTCTGTCTTGGGCCACGCTGCTCTTGCACACGTTCGGCGAAGTTGTCGGTCGTTGCCGCTGCGGCGGCCCAATGCGCGTGACAGGCGCGGTGACCGATCCCGGTGCGATCCGACGAATCCTCGACGCGGCCGGCGAACCGAGCGAACCGCCGAACGCCCGTCCGCGGGAGTACCTCGACATCGAGCCGCCGGAGTCGTGACGCTGCGCGGCGCGGGTGGGAGGGTCATCAAGAGCGAGCGCCACGTGCGGCCCGGGGCCGGGGTGCGAGCGCCGGGCGTTTGCAGTTGTTCAGTGTAGCTCTCGGTTTTGAATTTCTGTAGTATCTTCCACGAGCCCGATGGGGGAAGTAAACATAATCCCGTTATATGCGAAGTGGTCGCGCGCATCCCTTTCCGCCGAATCCCCTTTGCGTGTCTTCATCGCCACGCCGGCATTTCGACTCGATGCGCCGGCGGCTACGGCACCACTGTGAGTTCCGTCGCGCTTGCGCTGCAGCCCGGAGCGTTTCTGCGGAGCATCGAAGCCAGTCGCGCTACGATCGGTCGGCCTGCCGTGAAGCTGCTCGACGTCATTTCGCACGTTCGCACGCTGACGGTTGACGCGCCGTACGCGGTGATCGGCGGTCTCGCGCAGATTCTCTGGGCGCGAAAGACGCACACCGACGACATCGACGTGGCGCTCGCGTCTGCGGATCTTGCCTCGGCGCGTGAACGGGTGGAGTCCGGCGCCGCGGGAACGAGCTGGAGCGTACCCGCGCCACCGAATTCGGCGTTCGAGGACGACGACGTTTTTCAAGTCTTTCACGCGCAGCACGACGGTGCCGTCGTCGATCTCATCGCGTTCCGTGACGCTGCGTTCAATGCCGAAATAATCGCGACTGCGGTCGCGGTTGCGGAGCTAGACGGCGCTCGGTTCGTCCGTCCTGAGTTGTTGCTCGTGACGCAACTACTCCGACCAGGGCCGACCGGAGCACTGGCAGCGTTGGAACTGCTGATCGCGCGCCGCAGCCATGGCGGGCTCGACGAGGACGAAGTGCGGCGCTGGGCGGAGCGGCTCGGTCGCGGCGAACGCTTGCGGCGCGTGGAAGCCCAGGCTGCCGTGTTCGAAGTGATGTGAAGAGCGCTGGCACTTCACGGGAAACATTCGGTGATCCCCGGGTACGATCCGTCGATGGATCGGCTTCGACCGGCGCGTCGCCTCGCGATGTGCGCGAGCTTGGCCGCGGCATGTGTGCGCGCGGCGAACCCCGGTGACAGTTCCGTGGCCGACCGCGACGTCGAAGTAGTTCACGACGTTCTCGACGAGCGACCCGACGCTCCCGCGGAGCGTTCGGACGACGCGCCGGGCATCGACGCGGAAGACGTGTGCCTGGCGACAACGCATACGTTCCGCCGGTGCAACCGTTCACGCCGTGCCCGACAGATGCCGTGAGCGCCGACGCGGCGAACGACGACGCCATGCTCGTGGACGGCTCGACGGGCGGGCCCGCGTGCACGAAGAGCGGGGATCGGATCGACAAGCGCTCGCCGATCATTGGCCGGGCGGCGCTCGACGGCGGCGTCGCACTCGCTCGGCAACCCGCGGCGCCGCGAACGAAGGTCGATCGCTGCTTTTGAGAGGCGTTCGCCCGAGTGGCGACGACGGTACCATTATGGTACCACTGCCTGGTGCCGCGAAAAGTGCGAGAGTTGATCGCCGAGCTACTCGCGGCAGGTTACTCCGACCGCGGTGGAAAGGGTTCACACCGAAACTTCACGAAGGCGGGGAGTCCGCCGGTCACCATCAGTGGCAAACCAGGCGACGACGCCAAGCAGTACCAGGAGCGCGACGTGAAACGTGCGCTCCGAGGAGACGACGAGTGAAACACCACGCTGCATCCGCGCGCTATCAGAAGATCGTCTACTGGTCCGATGAAGATCGCTGCTTCGTCGGGCGATGCCCAGGGCTCCTGCTCGGTGGCGTGCACGGCCGTGTCGAGGCAGCGGTCTACCGTGAGCTTTGCGAGGCCGTCGACGAACAGCTCACGCTGATTCAGCGGGACGGAACGCCGCTCCCCGAGGCGACCGTGCGACGGTTTTCGGGCGTGTTCAATCTCCGGATCGATCCCGCGATGCACCGAGCGCTCACGGTCCGAGCACACGCGGACGGTGACAGCCTGAACCAGTACGTCGAGCGGATTCTGACTCGATCGATGCACGGCGCGTCGACACGGGCGAGGAAGCGGTCGAGCACTCGCGACGTGCGCTCGTCGCCCGCGCGCCGTGCCGGGTGACGCCTGCGCGGGCAACCCGACACAGCGGACGTTTCTACGGAGCGACTCTTGCTCGACGGTGAGAAACGCCCAACCGCCGCGCCCCCGCGCCTCGCGCCCACTCGCTCCCGGAGCGACGACCTGGCATGATTCCCGAATGGCCCAACCACCCAAGCCCTGTGCTCATTGCGGCAACGCCACTTTTCACATCCTGCCCAACATGATGGTCGATCTCGCAGTCGCAACCACCGTGCTGGGTGCGACCGCAGCGAAACACGTGAAGGGCCGGTTCTGGGTCTTCACGCTCGTCGTTTGCAACCAGTGCGGTTGCACGCAGACGTTCACGGCGAATGCTCCCGACCTCGCCGCGTGGGTTCCGGGGTCGAACGTGACCACGGTCCCGCCGCGCTGAGACGTACGCGGTCGCGTAAGCCCCGAACGAGCCCGATTGGTTCGACCGAAGGCACAAAGACTCGGCCCCATCGTGGATCCGCGCCACTTGCGGTAGCGTCGAGTGTTCTGATGGTTCCGACGTCGCCGCACGGCTCGTGGTTCGCGATTCTCTTCGCCGTTGCGGGATGCGGCGGTCGCCCGATGCCCGCGGATGCAAGCGCGGACGTCGCGTGGCCCTGCCCGGCCGGCTGGGTCACACACGCGGTCGGCGGCTGCGCACCGGCACTGCTCGCGTGTGCCGCGGATGGCGGGGCGGCGCCAGGGGCGTGCTCGGCGGTCGATCTCGCAGCGCCCCCTTCCTTCGTTCTCGCAGACGGCGCAACGATTCCCGGCATCGGCCGCGCGCCCGGCGGTGCGTTCACCGGACCCTGGCCGTCGGCCTTGTGGTCGCCGGACGCCGGCGGAGGGATCGACCCCGCGCGTCTCGAGACCGTGTTGGCCACGTGCCCCAGCGTGTCGAGCACGTCGGCGCGAGTGCGGCTGCGGCTCAGCTGGAGATTCGCCACAGCCTGATCGTCGACATGCAACAAACACCGGCCTCGACGTTCGGCCGCGCAGTCGAGGACAGTGGAGGCGGGAGCGTCGCGCTCGATCACGTCGTGATCGATGGAGCGTACGAGTCCGGAATCGGCTGCTTCCAAGCCAGCTCCGTCGTGAGTGCCACGGACGTCGTCGTGCGCAGCGTCGCGCCCAGCGTTCGCGGATTCGGATTTGGCGCGTTCGTCTCGGGCGGGAGACTGCAACTCGTGCGGGCGGCGTTCGACTCCGTGTCGGGGGCCGGCGTGGTCGCTGGGACGATTCGGGGGCCCGACGGACAGGACCTCTCGGGGGCCGTCGCCCGACGCGCGCGACGTGTACATCACCGGAGTGCGAACCAGCACGATACAATTCGACACAACGCTGTCGACGCCGGGGCCGACCGGCCGGTCTGTTGCGTACGGCTTTCACGCGGCGCCCGGCTGCTCACTGAACGCGACGCAGTTCGTCGTCGACCAGGGAGGATACGGGTTCTTCAACGCAGGTGGCACGATGTCCCTGACATCGGGACGCGTTTCCCACCAGCTCGACGCATTCGGGGCGACCGCGGGCTCAGGAATGCCCGAGGAACGCCTCACATTGGACGGCGTCATCGGCTCGAGCAATTCGGTCGAAACCGTCGTTCGCACAGCGATGCTCCCAACCGCCGCCGCACTGCCGGGCCCCACTCCGGTGTGTGCGGCACCGCCGTGCGGATGAGTCGCGCCACGCGCGAGCGTGCCATCGTGACGGGTGCGACACACTCCGCGCATGAACGACGTACCGGGCACTTCGAGAGCGCCGAGCCCGGACCCACGCGCTGAACTCGCAGCTTCCATCGAGCGCACGCTTCACGAGCAGGCACGACGCGCTGTGACGAAGCTGGCCCGGAAACGCGCGGTCCCAGTCGCGCAGGTCGTACGCGACAGCTTGCGTCGAGCCGCGGCCGAGGACGCCGAACGATTGCCCGAGGACCGCATTGCGGCGGTGCTGCGGTTCGCACGGTTCTCCGGGCCCACGGGAGACATCGAGCGCATCCTCGCGGAGATCGAGCACGGCCGCGGCCCGCTTTGATCTACGTCGACTCGAACGTGCCGATGTACCTCGTGGGCGCCGCCCACGCGAACAAGCAGCGAGTGATCGAACTCGTTCCCCAGCTCCTCGCGGCGCACGAGATCCTGGTGACCAGCGGGGAGACGTTCCAGGAGATCGTCCACCGATACGTCGCCCTTCGCGATCGCATTCATCTCCACGCGGCGTACGAAGCTCTCGAGGCGTTGGTCTCTCGCACCGGCGACGTGACCAAGGCCGACGTCGATGCCGCTCGCGGCCTCGCCGGGCAGTACGCGAAGCTGTCGTCACGCGACTGCTTGCACGTCGCAGTCATGACGCGGCTCGGCTGCCGCAAGATCTGGAGCTACGAGTCGGGCTTCGACTCCGTGCCGAAGATTCAGCGCATTTTCTAGTACGGCACATGAAGCGACCCTGCGGCGATCGATCTCCCAGGAGTTTCATCTCCCACGTGGTCAACGCGCTGACCGGAAGGCGACGCTCACGCACGCGCGCAGTCGCCGCGGACACTGGAACGATTGAGAAATCGAGCTGCGCGACGCGAGCGACGCGGCGGCTCGGTCATCGGACGGGGCCTTCGGCCAGCGGCACGATCCGTGAATCGGTGCGGCCATGGCGTTCACGACCCGACGAAGCAGCATCGGTCCGAGCGGGGGCACGGCGCGTCGTGCCGCGATTCTGCTGCTGCTCGAGTTCGCACTGACGACGCTGGCGTCCGCGTGCGCGATGGGGGGCAGCGAGCCTCCGCCGATTCCGCCGACGATGCGTCGTCGCGCGGACGCCGGGCTCGGAGATGCACCGCCGCCCTCGGATGCCGTCGCACCGCCAGCGGACGACGCCAGCTCGCCCGCGGCGGACACCGCAACTCCCGCCGTCGACGCTGGAACGCCCCCCGCGGACCCTGCGCGGTTTGCACCCGTCGTTGCAGCGCTCGAACAATCGCTGCGCACGTCGCACACGCCCGGTGCAGCCGTGGCCATCATGATCGGCGGTCGCGTCGTGTTCACGGCGGCACGTGGCGTGCGCAGTGCCGGTGGCACCGACGCGGTCACACCCGACACGCTGTTTCGCGTCGGCTCGCTCGCCAAACCGATGACATCCGCCATGGTACAGACGCTCGTCGACGACGGCATGCTCGACCTGCGCGCGCCCATTCGACGGTATGTCCCGTACTTCGGCGTGCGTGCGCCGGGGAATCCCGACACCGTCACGATGCACGCCGTCCTCAGTCACACCGCGGGGTATCCGAACGGATTCCCGATGGGATTGTCGTCGACGTGCGTGCCGTACGGTGCAGCAGGTCTCGTCGCGAGCTTCCGCGGATTGACGGATGCACCACTTTGGTATCCGCCCGGTGCGGCGTGGCAGTACTCGAATACGGGCTACGCGCTCGCGGGGCTCGTGGCGCAGGAAGCTGGACGGCAGCCGTACGTCGACTTGATGCGCACGCGCGTGTTCGAGCGCGCCGAGATGTCGGGTGCGACGTTCGACGGCGTTCGCGCAGCCGCGGCGGACCACGCCGTGGGTCATGCCCTTGACGCGTCGGGCGCGGTGACCGAGCGCTTCGGTCCCGAGCAACCCGACTGTGCGTTCGCCCACCCGATGAGCACGACGCTGTTCGCGAGCGCGACGGATCTCGCTCGGTTCGGCGCGTGGATCGCGCGCGGCGCGGGTTCGCCCGGCGGCGCAGCGCTCGCGCGAATGTCCGCACCGTACGCCGAGACCACGGAGTCGATGGGCGGATACGGATACGGCTGGTTCATCGAGCCATGGGACGACACGGGGGCCGCCATCACGCACGGCGGCAGTGTTGCGGGATTCGGTGCGTTCCTCTGGCTGCATCCGGCGCGTCAATTCGGCGTCGCCGTCGTCGGCAACTCGGATGCGTTCGACCCGTCGGAGGCAGCGCAGGCCGCGATTCAATCGTTCCTCGCGGCGCCAACCGTGCGGCCCGCATCGCTTGATCCGCGACCGATGACGGAGTGGAGCGTCTATGCGGGGCAGTATCGCGATCCGGTCGGCGACCTCGGCAACGTGACGGTCGACGTGAGCGGGACGACGTTGATGCTCACCATCGCGCGGACGGGTGAGCGGGTGGAGCTTCGCCCGTGGGGACGCGATCGGTTCACTTTCTCCGCGTCGGCCACCGAGGGCCACGAGACGACGGCGCTGTTCTTCGTCGACTCGAGCGGCCGAACGACGTGGCTCACAACACGGTGGGGCGCTGCGTCGCGCGTGATGTGAACGCCCTCTTCGTTTGTTCGCGCAATCGTCTGCGTGATACCGTCCGCGGCCATGGGCGAAAAAGCTAGGCGGCTGTTCAGCGAAGTCGGGAATTCGGGTGGGCTCGTCGCAAAGATGCGCCTCGCGTCCCTGGCGCGGATCACGTCGACACAGGCGGACACGATCGAAGACACGCCGGAGGTCCTCGCCCGGCTCGAGGATGCTGTGCGCCGTCTTCGCATGGAGGCGCAGGCCAAGGCAGACGCGCAGGCCAAGCTAGAGGCCCAGACGAAGACCGACGCACAGAGCAAGTCCGATGCGCAGGGCAGTGCGGGCACGGAGGGGACGGTCGTTCGAATGCAGTCGGCCGGCGACGACGCGAACGTACTCCGCCGCCACTTGCAGACCTACGTCGAACTCATGAGCCAACGGAGTTTGCTGCTCGGCAACGTCGAGGCCACCGTGCGGACGATCAACGAAGCGGCGTCCGTCGCGCTCAACTGCGAACGGGTCAGTGTCTGGTTCCTGGACGAAGCCCAGACGAAGATCACGTGCGCCGACTTGTTCGTCCGCACCGGTCACACGCATTCCGCCGGAACGGAACTGTTCGCAAAGGACTTCGCGCCGTACTTCCGCGCACTCTCGACCGAGCGCACCATCGCCGCAGCAGACGCACACCGGGATCCGCGGACCGAGTGCTTCTCGACGGTCTACCTCGCACCGCTCGGCATCAACTCGATGCTCGATGTGCCGATCATCCTGGGCGACAAGATGGTCGGCGTGGTCTGCCACGAGCACGTAGGCCCGATGCGGAAGTGGAACAGCGATGAAGAGACGTTCGGCTATCTGATGGGCAATTTCGTCGCGTTGGCCCTCGAGCGGCGCGCAAAGACGTAGCGTCGCGACACTGCGGACGTCATGTTCGTGCTGCACAAGGCCTACGGAGCGACACCGTTGCAGACTCTCGATGTCTTCCGAGCACGAGAGTCACAGTACGCGACGACGAAGCTGGGATATGCGGGGCGCCTCGATCCGCTCGCGGAGGGCGTGCTCCTCGTCCTCGAGGGTGAGGAGAATCTCGATCCCGCCCCGTGGCGTGCGCTCGACAAGCAATATGATGTGTCAGTGTTGTTCGGGTTTGGGACGGACTCGGACGACCTGCTCGGACTGTTGATGGCGCACCACGACGACGATTGTGATCGCGGGATCGTCGAGCGGAGTTTCGACCAGTTCCGCGGCACGATCGATCAACGCCTGCCATCGTTCTCGTCGCCGAAGGTGCGCGGACGGCGGCTATACGCATGGGCGCGCGACGGCGGCGGCGGCGAGGTCCCGAGTGTCCAACGCGAGTGCACCGTGCGTTCGCTCACGAACCGGGGTTGGACGACTGTCTCGAGAGACGAGCTTCGCGACGGTGTCAATCGCGCGGTGTCGTCCGTGCACGGGGACTTTCGACAAGACGCAATCGCAGAGCGGTGGTTGGTTGCAATGGCCGAGAGCAGGCGCTCCCATTGGCACGTAGTGCACCTCAGCGTCCACTGCTCGAGCGGCACGTACATGCGCGCCCTCGCCCGCGACCTCGGCGACGCGAGTGGCACGCCCGCGATTGCGTGGCGAATCGTTCGGACGGCCGTCGGCCCGTACACGCTTGCGGATGCGAGGGTGTGACGCGGTCGATTGACCTCCGCTGTGCGCTCCAGCGATTCAATTGTTGGACGACAGTCTCCTCGGCGGCGACTGGGGGTGGCGCTGGAACGACGGCGGCGACGGTCTCGAATTCGTCCCAGGCCTTGAATCGCCGCCCCGGCCTGCGGCACCGGACGCGGGCGCCAAGTCGCCTCGGTCGCGACCCAAGGTCGTCGCGCGCAAGCGACGACCAGCACGCCGGCCAACTCGCGGTGTCGCCCATCAGCCAACTCGAACTGGCATTCTCGTCCGAGCGTGGCGGACTGGCATTCACGCGCGGATGACCCGCGAGGAACCGCTCACACGCATCGTCGTCGACCTCGCGATCTGCTTCGGCCAACCGGTGATCCGCGGGACGAGGATCTGGGTCTCGTTGATCGTCGACAACTTCGCGTCAGGCTCCACCGAGGACGCCATTCTCGAAGCATATCCACATCTAGTTCGCGAGGACATCCGTGCGGCGCTGGCGTACGCGGCCGAAATCGCCCGCGAACGCGTGATTCCCGAGGGTGTTGAAGTTCGGCATTGAAGTTCAAGCTCGATGAGAACTTCGATCCGCGCCTGTTCACGGCAGTTGACGCCGGCCGGCACACTTCTCCCGTCTCGCGAACACTGCCTCTCCGACCTCGCCCTCCGCAACCGCGATGACTTCGCCGGTGCGGCGGCACACCCGCAGATTCGTCCCACTCGCACTCGCCGCGATTGCGCGCGTCGGACTGTCGTATGCTGTGGACTGACAAGTGCTGAGGAGATCCGCCAGCGTGCGCGGCGATCGTGCGTCGACGACGGATTCGAGAAACACGGCCGCACGGAGCAACGCTGCGGCCTCGGCATGATGACCGGTGGCGCTTCGACGGAGGGCCTCGACGTGAAAGTGTGCGGACTCGGTGCGGACGTCTGCATCCGCGGCTTGGTGCTCGCTTTCGTCCGCGCGTTCGTGCTCGATAGTCGCCGCCCGGTTCTCCTTCCGAGCCTTGCCCGCGAGCGTCGCCATGCAGAGGACCGCGAGCGCGATCGTCGTACCAGCAAGCACGCGTGCGCCGCTGGTTCTGTTCGCCGACTCACGAGCTTCCCGGCGACTCGCGTTGAGGAACTCGTGCTCCAATGGTGTCCGCCACCGCGAGCGACCGACGGGCCCGAGATCGAACGCCGACAACCGCTCTGTGTGCCAGAGCATCGCTTCCGCCCGTCCAGCGCGGCTCCAAGACAACGCGCCACAAGCAAGCTCGTGAACAGCCGAATGCTCCGCCGGCCAGTTCGCAAATCGCAAGGCCATCCGCGCCCAGACCGCCGGAAGTTCCCGCGGCGCCCACTCGATCACTTCGTCACCAGCCGCGGGAACGACCGTCGCAAAAACACCGGCCCCAACAAACGTCGCGATCAGCCGCGATCCGAACGCACCGTCCTGAACGGGGAAGTCAGGGCTCGTGAGCGACTCGATGAGCGTTCGTGACACGGGCACCGTCGTTCCGCCGGGCAGCACAAGCCGGTCGAACATCGCGAGCGCGAGCGATCGTGCCGGCTCGTCGAGCGCCGCAACGATCGCTTCCGCACGCTGGGCGATCTCCGTCGTCGGCTCCGTTCGCATCGCCGGTCCTTCGACCGTACCAACGACGACGCTCACCGGCGTATTCCGTTGAGTGCGCGTCTGCATCGCAAGCAAGATTCCCTTGTCCCCGCCCTTCCCGTTCCCGTTTCCGTTTCCTCCGTTTCCGTCGCCGTCGCCGTCGCCGTCGCCATCGCCGTAGACCTCACCGTCGCCGATTCCTTCAGCCGCCCCACCTGCTACCCTCTCGCCATGCCGCGCTCGCGCATACTCACTGGCCTCCTCCAGCCGCGGGACCGCGGCCAACTTCGCGGCCGCCTCGACGGTCATCGCGAGCGTGATCGCCGCGCCGAGAGCCCACAATCCCAACTTCGCTCCTGGCTCGCCGCAAACGTCACCTCACACGACCTCGCGACACTTTCAGCCATCGACTTGAAACGCTTTCTCCGCGCCACCGCGCCCATCGCTCTTCCCGCCCAGGAGCGATTGCGACAACTCGCGATTCACCTCGAGTCCAGACTCTGCCCGTTTGCCGAACAACGTGCTGCCTGGCTCGCTCTCGATCGCGTGTATCTCGCCGCACTGAGGCTGAACCCGAATGACTTGTCCGTTCATCTTTCACGTTCACTGAGTGCTCGGACATTCGCGATACATGCATACGGCACTTCCGCGGCCGCATCGCGCAATCACCGACGTCTGATCAGCGTCGCGCGCACCGCAGCTGCCGAGGCGTTCCGACTGGCACCATCGGACGGCGAAGTCCTGCACGCGATGGGGGATGTCGCGTACGAGGACCGGTCGGTCGCAGAGGCACTCGAATGGTACGAGCGGGCCATTGATTCGAACGCGCCGCTCGCATGGTCCGTGTTGTACCGCGCACATTGCCTCACGACCTCGAACGTTGGCGCGAGGCCGCGGTCGCGTACGACGCGGTGGAACCGGCGTTTCTCGTCGGTCCGCGGGCCTGGCGGTACGAGCACCTTCTCGAACAGCGGGCCGATTGCTGGTTGCGTTCCGGCGACATCGCGCGCGCGCAGTCCGAGTTCGAAGCGCTGCTCGATCGCTGGGAGAAGAGTCCAGAGCTCGCCGCCATGGCGTGGGGCTGTCACGTCGCAGAGGCCGCACGCGGCGAGCTACTAGGTGCCAGTCTGCTCAATCGCGCGAACGCCCTCGGTCTCGACCCCGACGTTCCGCGCGTCTTCCAAGACGATGCTCCGATGACGCCGTGAGGGGGTGAGGTCTGCTGACATCTACGGCGCGATTGAGCACCACGACGGATACGATGTCGGCAGTCCGGTTGCGCGGTACGGCGAAGCCCCCGCTGGCAGACCGTACGGATGGTCGAGCGCAAACTGCCAAAGTGGCAGCAAGCGCGGGCTGCCGTCGGCGGGAACGGGAAGTGGCGGCATCGCGTGACCGGCCGAGTGAGTGCACGACACGACAAAGTGGTTGTCCCCACGGAGCGCAGTGCGGTAGCGCCGCGACGCAGCGTCGAAGTTGATGATGAGTTGGTCCGTCGGGCCGCCCCAGAGAACGAGCGCCGGGAACTTGTTGGCCTGCGCGCGGTAGTCCATGCGCCAGGGGCCAAGGTCCGCGAGGCCGCCGCTGATTGTGACGGTCGACGCGACGCGATTGACGCTCGCCGTGGTCGACAGATGCGTGAGCCACAGGGCACCGGCACTGACGCCCGCGGCATGGATCCGAGCGCGGTCGACGTGATACTGCCGGCCGACGCACGCGAGCAGATCGTCGAAGAACTGCAACTCAGCGGGGGCGCCCGCGAGGTCGACGAAAGGCCACGTGAGGTCGTACGCGTAAGCGCCCGAACCGGTGTGAAGTGCGTCCGGCAGCACGGCGATGAAGTGCAGGCGGTCGGCCGCTGCGACAAGCTCGCCATCGCGCAAGAACGCGGCGCTGCTCGAGCGAATCCAATGGTAGGCGACCACGAGCGGCCAGTCGCCCGTGCCGTCGTAACTCGGAGGGACGACGAGGTGAAAGTCGCGACGCTGGCCACCGGTCTGGAAGTTGGAGTTCAGCGCGGTCGCGGCCGTGGTTCCGCCGCGCAACATGGGGCACGCACCGTGCGAGTACGTCGGGAGTGCGGGCGGCGGTCGCAGCACGAATCCCGAATCGACCGCGGCGACGTCATAGCCACGGGCATCCGCGCGTACGGCGCCCGTCGAGCCGACGTCGTCCGCGACCGCGGCATCGATGGTCTCGATCGTGTCCGTCTCGATCCTCGGCCTTGCGTCGTTGCCCCAGCCGTCGACCGCCGCACTGTCGCTAGCCGAAGACGGACCGTCCGCATTGCGCCCCGTCGGATGGCCACTCTCGTGTCCGTCACCGGGACCTATTTCGCCCATGCCGCAGCCGACGCCGAACAAAAGCACCGCGATTGCTGTGACGGCTCGCATGGCGGATACCTCCGGTCGAGACTGCAGCAATCGCCATGCCGCCGGCCCGCGAGTCGGTCGTGCGCGCACGCGTGCCGCATTTCGCAAAGCACCACGCGATCGAAAACCCCGTCGGCCGGTACGCAACGAATGTGGCCCGTCCCGTGCAGCAAGTCGGCTCGTGGTATGTTCCGCCAGCATGCGCCCTCGTTCGCATCGAGGCCTCGGGCTTGTCGCGGTTGTCGCTGTGCTGTCGTGTGTGTGGCCGGCAACCCAAGCGCTCGTGGTCATCGACACGGATGTTCCGGCAGGCATGCTGCTCACCGTCACGGCCACCGTCCGGCGTGGCAACGCGATCGTTGATGGCGCGATGCCGGACCAGACGTGGGTGCGCGGCACGGGGACTCGGCAGATCTCGCTGCCCGCTTCGTTCGGCATCGTTCCCGAGGACGGTCCGCGTGACGCGTCCGTCATCGTGCTCGTGGAAGGCCGGCTTGCAACCGCCACCATCTCTCGCCTCGTGCGATTTCGGTTCACTCCAAACACCACGGGCGTGTTGCGGGTATTTCTCACGGCGCGTTGCCTAGCCCCTGCAACAGGCTGCACGGCAATTCCGGCGGCCATGTGCACGATGGACGCACTCTGCCGCCAGCGCGGTGAGCAGTGCGGCAACGACGGACGATGCGTGCCAGTTGACACGCCGCTAGAGCCGCGCGGCGACGGCGGGCTTGGATTCGATGTCGAGCGGACCGACGGCGGTGTCGACGCCGCGGCGGATTCACCGGTCGACGTCCCCACGGAGGCGTCCATTTCGTGCGGCAACATGGCGATGGACCCGGGCGAGGAATGCGACGACGGCAATACGGCCCCGTGGGATGGTTGCTCGCCCACATGCCGGTTCGAACAGACGCTTCGAGCCACGCAGACCGACATTCTGCCAGAGAGCATGGGCTGCAATCTCGTCGGAGGAACCGGCATCGATAACGTCACCGGGCGTGCGCTTGGCACGCTCTTGTTGGACGCAATGAATGCAAACTCTCAAAATCGGATCAACTCGGGACAGAACATCACTCTGATGATGTTCCTCGACCTGGACGACCCGCTCGGACAGACGGATCCGATGCTTCGCCTCGGTTCCGCGGATGGCCGCGACTTCCTGACGCCGTTCGACGGAACGCGGGGCGAGTCGTTGCTGGTCCGGGCGACCCAACTCGACGCGATGCGGAACCTCCTGTCGATCGAGTCGCCGGTGTCCATCGTCGGCGGCATGCTTACCGGGACCGACGGTACGCTCTACAACGTCTTGAGCGTCAACACCGCCACCAGCTCGCCGATCAACATCCGTCGCGCCCGCGTCACCGGGCGCGTCGTTGCGGACGCGATGATGCGCAGGATCGACTCGATCACCAATGGGTTGATCTGCGGCGGCGTTTCTGCGGCCGATCTGGACGGGGTTGGGTGGCCGTCCGGGATTCCGATGGGCTGCGCACCCCCCGCCGGCAACCCATCGCTGCTCGACATGGTCGTCGCGGGCTGCTCGGTCGCAGGCGTCCCGGTCGTTCGCGCGGTGCAGCCCGACTTCGACCTCGGCGGCGACGGACTGTTCACCGGCGGCAGCGTGCTGCAGGACACCGACGGCGACCGCATCGTCGATCGCTGCCGCGACACGGCGAGCGGCGTGATCATCAATGGCAACGACTGCGCGCAGGATCCGGCGTTCGACGACGGCTTCACGAGCGCAGTGCGATTTGCGGCGATCCGCGTGCAACTCGCGGGCATCCGGTAGAGGATGTCCGGTCCAGTTGCGTTCCCCGACGTGGAAGTTCGCGTCGCCGACATTGTGGGATGACCCTTCACCCGCAGCGCGAACGTGCCCCATGCACGCCCCTTATCCCCACCGCCCGCACGTGATATTGTGCACGAAATCATTTGTGCGCATGCCTCGCGATTGCTTCCGCGAGTTGCGCGACGAGGTCTCGATGTCCGTCCACGCTCGATCGATTCTTCCTTGGCTGGTGGCCGCGACCGTCCTCGCCGCGTGTGCGACCGCGGAGATCCCGCGAGACACGGGCCGCTCGACGCCCGATGCGCGAATCGATGGTGCGTTGGACGGCTCGCTCGACTCCTCGATGGATGGAACCGATCCCGACGCGTCCGATGTGTCCTGCCCGATGGGCCAAACGGGGTGCTCGGGGACGTGCGTGGATACCTCGACCGACAACTTGAACTGCGGCCGTTGCGGCATGGCGTGCACCGGAGGAGCCTCGTGCACGGCAGGCGCATGTGCGTGCCGCACGGGACAGATGCGTTGCGGCGCGACGTGTGCCGACACGGCGTCCGACGCCGCGAATTGTGGCGGCTGCGGAATCGCGTGCGGGCCTGGCGATGTCTGCAACGGCGGAGTCTGCGGCGCGCGATGCGATCCGCCGCGCACGGCGTGCATGATGGGCGCGACCACCGCGTGCGTCGATACGCAGACCTCGCTTGCGCACTGTGGTCGCTGCAGCGGAGCGTGCGCGGCCGATCAGGTGTGCACGGCAGGCACTTGCGCGTGCCGCACGGGCGAAATGGCGTGCGCGGGGCGCTGCACGGACACGACATCGGACTCGATGAACTGCGGCGGCTGCGGCGTCGCGTGCCCGTCGGGCGAGTTTTGCGCGCTCGGGCGCTGCGGCATCACGTGCAGCGCTCCGCGGAGAATTTGCACGGTGCGCGGAATGATGGCGTGCATCGACACGGCGTCGGACGTTGCGCACTGCGGCGTGTGCGGAAGCGCGTGCGTGCCCGGACAGTCTTGCGTCGCGGGCGCCTGCGTCTGCCCGATGGGACAGACGTTGTGCAGCGGCACGTGCGTCGACACGAACACGGATGCCGCGCATTGCGGCGCGTGCGGCAACGCGTGCGTGGCGGGGCAAATGTGCGTCATGGGCGCGTGCCAGTGCCCCATGGGGCGGATGCTCTGCGCGGGCTCGTGCGTGGACACCGGCGTGAGCAACGTGCACTGCGGCGCGTGTGGCAACGCGTGCTCGGGCGGGCAGAGTTGCGTCATGGGCGCGTGCCGTTGCCCGAGCGGACAGTCGTTCTGTGGGGGCGCGTGTGTCGACACGTCCACCAATGCGGCGAACTGCGGAGCGTGCGGAAGCGCGTGTCCCGCGGGACAGTTCTGCGCGGCTTCGCGATGTACGGTGATGTGCAGTCTGCCGAGAACGATCTGCACGGTCGGGGGTGGGATGGTCTGCGTCGACACGGACTCCGACCGAACACACTGCGGCACGTGCAACAACCTATGCCCCACACGCGCGAACTCGTCTCCCATCTGCCGCTCGGCGCTCTGCACGATCACGTGTGACGGAGGGTTTGGAAACTGCAACGGCAGCGACCTCGACGGCTGCGAGTCGAACTTCAGCACGGACGCCGCCAATTGCACGGCGTGCGGGAGCGCGTGCCCGGCGCGGGCGAACGCCAGCTCCATCTGCGCCGCCGGCACGTGCGGATTCACGTGCAACGCTGGGTTCTCCGACTGCAATGCGAGCGCGGCCGACGGGTGCGAGAGCGACCTGCGCGCGAGCACGTCGAACTGCGGCGCGTGCGGCAACGTATGCCCCGCGCGCAGCAATGCCACGATTGGGTGCACCGCGGGCACGTGCGGATTCACGTGCTCGGTCGGTTGGGGCGACTGTGACGGCAGCGCAACGACCGGCTGCGAGACGAATACGACCAGTACGGCCGCGCACTGCGGCGCGTGTGGCACAGCGTGCCCCACCCGCGCCAATGCGACATCGACGTGCGCCGCGGGCACGTGCGGATTCACGTGTACGGGCACGTTCCGAGACTGCGACGGGGCGGCGGTCAATGGCTGCGAGATCGACACGTCCGTGAGCACGGGGCACTGCGGCGCGTGCGGTGCCGCGTGCGCCGCGCGAGCGAACGCAACGTCGACCTGCGCGAGCGGAACCTGCGGCTTCGTGTGCACTCCGCCCTTCGGCGACTGCGACGGCAACGCGGCCAACGGCTGCGAGATCAACACGACGAGCAGCACGAGTCATTGCGGCGCTTGCGGGGCTTCGTGCCCCGCGCGGGCGAACGCGCTTTCGAACTGCATGGGCGGCGCATGCGGGTTTGCATGCCTGGCGCCCTTCGGCAACTGCAATGGTGTCGCCGCAGACGGATGCGAGGCGGACACGTCAAGCAACGCGTCGAACTGCGGCGCGTGCGGCACCGCGTGTCCGGCTCGCGCGAACGCGACCGCCAGTTGCGCGGCGGGAACGTGCGGATTCGCGTGCCTCGCGGGATTCGGGAATTGCAACGGCGCGCCCGCGGACGGCTGCGAAGCCAACACGTCCAGTGACGCAAGCAACTGCGGCGCGTGCGGAAATGCGTGCCCCGCGCGCGCGAACGCGACGACGAGCTGCGCGGGCAGCACGTGCGGTTTCGCCTGCACGGGAACGTTCCGCGATTGCGACGGCGCGGCGGTCAACGGCTGCGAGGTCAACACGTCGAGCAGTCCGAGCAACTGCGGAGCGTGCGGTACGACGTGCCCGGCGCGGCCGAACGCGGTCGTGAACTGTACGAGCAGCGTGTGCGGGTTCGCGTGCGTCGCGCCCTTCGGCGACTGCAACGCCGTCGCGGCGGACGGCTGCGAGGTCAACACGTCGAGCAGCGCGAGCAACTGCGGATCGTGCGGCGTCGTGTGTCCGGCCCGCGCAAACGCAACGACGAACTGCTCGGGCGGCGCGTGCGGTTTCACGTGCTCCGGTGGCTTTGGCAACTGCAACGGTGTCGCGGCGGACGGTTGCGAGGCGAACACGACGGCGGACGTTTCCAATTGCGGATCTTGCGGCAACGCGTGCCCGGCACGTGCGAACGCGACGACCAACTGCTCCGGTGGCGCATGTGGCTTCGCGTGTCTCGGGAGCTTCCGAGATTGCAACGGTGTGCCGGTCGACGGCTGCGAAGTGAACTCGTCCACCAGTACGAGCCACTGCGGTGCCTGTGGAAACGCGTGCCCCGCGAGGGCGAACGCCGTCGTCAACTGCACAGGCGGCACGTGCGGATTCACGTGCCTGGCGCCGTTCGCCGATTGCAACGGCGTGGCGGCCGACGGGTGCGAAGCGAATACGTCCACGAGCCTGACGAACTGCGGTGCGTGCGGCGTCGCGTGCCCCGCTCGAGCGAACGCGGCAACGACGTGCATGGCCAGCACATGTGGATTCTCGTGCACTGCGCCCTTCGGAAACTGCAACGGGATCGCGGCGGACGGCTGCGAGCTGAACACGTCGGCAGACGTGTCCAACTGCGGCGCATGCGGCAACGTCTGTCCGGCACGCGCGAACGCGACGACGACCTGCGGGGCGAGCACGTGCGGGTTCACGTGCAACGGTACTTTCCGCAACTGCAACGGCGTCGCCGGCGACGGGTGTGAATCCAATTCTCAGACCGACAACGCCAACTGCGGCGGCTGTGGCGTCATTTGCAGTGGTTCGACCACTTGCACCGCAGGGGTCTGCACGTCCACGACGATCACGAGCTACACGCTCGGGCCGGGAACGACCACGTTCACCAACGCGTGCGCGCTTCCGGGAGCGACGACATTGATCCTCCCGCCGAGCGACGACGTCACGGGTGCAGGAACGATTCCATTCACCTTCCGCTTCTACGCCACGAGCACGACGACGTTCTTCGCGTCGAGCAACGGAGTGCTGGGATTCGGACTTCCCAACACGTCGTATACGAATTCTTGCCTCCCCGGGACGCTCTTCAACGCGATTCTCCCGTTCTGGGACGATCTCTACGTCGAAGTCGGGCCGGTGTGCACGGCGACCACCGGCAGCGCGCCCAACCGGCGCCAGGTGATTTCGTGGACCGCAGTGCGACCCTTCCTCGACACCGGGAACATGAATTTCATGGTCTCGCTGTTCGAGACGAGCAACATCGTCGAGATCGCTTATGGCACCATGACGTCGGGCGTCGCCGGCCGCGCCCAAGGCAACTCCGCGACTGTCGGCGTAGTGAACGCCACCGGGAGTGCCTTCACGCAGTCGTCGTGCAACACACCCAGCGTCATCGCATTCAGTTCGATCCGATTCACTCCGATGTGACGCTCCGCTCGCGGGTCACGCTCGAAAGGTGCAACTGCCGTGTTGGACGTTGTCGTCGTAGGAGCAGGTCTCGCCGGACTGACCTGTGCGCGTCTGTTGGCTCGCGGCGGTCACCGCGTGCGGGTTCTCGAGGCGCGCGATCGCGTCGGCGGGCGCACCTGGAGCATGGACATCGGGCGCGGTCGCTTCGACGTAGGCGGCCAGTGGCTCGGGCCGACCCAGAATCGAGTCGCGTCCCTCGCGAGTGAATTGGGCGTCGAAACGTTTCCGACGTTTCACGGGGGCACGAAGGTCCTGCTCGAGGGCGAGCGCATGTCGACGTACCGCGGGTCGATTCCCAAGTTGCCCATCGCCGGACTTCTGGATCTGGAGAAGTCCATCCGCCTCACGCAGTGGCTCGCGCGCCAGGTCGACCCGGGCGACCCGCTCGCATGGCGCGGCGGACGGAGGCTCGACCGCGTGTCGCTCGGCGGGTTTCTCGCGCGGACGATGTGGAGCGAGCGCGCGCGAGCATTGTTCGCAACCGGGATTCGAATCGTGTTCGGCGCCGAGCCCGAGGAGTTGTCGGCGCTCTGGGTGATGGCGTACGCGGCGGCCGGTGGCGGCCTGATGCGCTTGATCGAGATCGAGAACGGCGCGCAGCAGGATCGGTTCGTACAAGGCGCACAAGCGCTGTCGCTCGGTCTTGCGCGTGATCTCGACCGGCGGGTGACGCTCGATGCGCCCGTTGACGCGATCGTTACGCACGGCGACAGCGTAGAAGTCGTCAGTGGCTTGTTGAGACTGCAGGCCAGGCGAGCCGTGGTTGCCGTCCCGCCAGCGCTGGCGGCGCGGATCGCGTTCGAGCCGATGTTGCCGGTCGCTCGTGACCAGCTCGTGCAGCGCTTTCCGATGGGTGGCACGGTGAAGTGTTTCGCGCTGTACGACCGCGCATTCTGGCGCGACGCTGGGTTCTCGGGCGAAGTCGTGTGCGCGGGAGGACCCGTGAGCGCGGTGTTCGACAACACGACCCACGACGGTGCGCAGCCCTGTTTGCTGTCGTTCGTGGTAGGCCGCGACGCGCGCGACTGGTCGTCACGCGATCCGGCCGAGCGGCGCGATGCGGTGCTGGCAGTGCTGGCACGCGCGTTCGGACCGTCGGCACTCGCTCCCACCGTGTACGAAGAGCGAGACTGGTGCATCGAGCCATGGTCGCGCGGCTGTCCAACCGGCACGCTGGCGGCAGGGGCACTGTCCGCCGTCGGCGCCCGAGTGATCCGCGAGCCGGTGGGGCGCGTGCACTGGGCCGGCACGGAGACTGCGACCGTGTGGACTGGCTACATGGAGGGGGCGATCGAATCGGGCGAACGTGCGGCGGCAGAGGTGAGCGCGGCGCTTGCTTGACATGTGAACCACATGTGCGCCATGGTTTGTGCATGTCTGTGATGGTCCAGATTCGCAACGTGCCCGACGACGTCCACCGACAGATTCGGGCGCGCGCTGCGCTCGCGGGCATGTCGGTGTCGGCGTGGCTTCTGAACGAGGCGCGTCGATCACTCGAGCGTCCCCCGCGGAGCGAAGTGCTGGCGCGGATCGCGAAGAGGCCTGCCGTTCGGTTGCGTGTCAGTACCGCGGCGGCGGTTCGTGCCGAGCGCGGCTCGCGGTGATCGTACTCGACGCGTCCGCGTTGCTCGAACTGCTGCTCGGGACTGCCCCGGGAAGAGTCGTCGCCCACAGGATCGCGTCCCGTTCGGAGAGCCTCCACGCGCCGCACGTCGTCGACCTCGAGGTGGCCCAGGTGTTGCGCCGATTCGTCGCCAAGGCAATCGTCAGCGAAAGCCGCGCCGAACAGGCCCTGGACGACTTCGCCGCGCTCGACGTCTCCCGATACGCGCACGACCAGCTGCTGCCGCGAATTTGGGAGCTTCGAGCCAACGCGACCGCGTACGATGCTGCGTATCTCGCGCTGGCCGAGGCACTCCACGCTCCGCTGCTCACTCGAGACGCAAAGCTCGTCGGCGTGCCTGGCGTGCGTGCTCGAGTGATCGTCGTGTAGCAACGTCGGCAGCGCCGGACGCCGCGCCGATGAATCGGCCGGCGACGTTTGACCGGGTCGCGTGCGCGACCCGAGAACGTGACGGGCAGTCCCGCTACGGCGATCCGGCGCGCGACGCGGCGCCGGTGATGATGTCGTTCACCGGCGTGATCGTGCACATCGTGGCCGACGTGAACTGGACGCGCGCCACGCGCCAGAAGTCGTTGTTGGGGTCGTCCGACGCCACGCTCGCACTGCGCATCAGGCGCGTGTACGTGGCGATGGGCGCCATCGTGTTGCCGCAGTAGATACGCACCGTGACATTCGTGTTCGGCATCCCACGCCAGTAGTGAACTCCGACGGAGTACAACTGAGTCGTCGGTGGCGTGTCCACGCGCGTGTTCTCGGGCCCGAGTCCGTCCACATCGTCGATGTCGAGAGACGGATCGTCGAGAACGGAAGCGACGTTGTCCCAATTCGGTGTGCGGTTGGCAAAGTAGCAGTCGTTGGGCGTGTTGAACCATGCGGCCGCAAGCGAATTGTGAACGTGGAGATCGATGTCCGTGCCGGCCGTGTCCCAGAACATCTCCACGCGGAATCCGAACGGCTGCATGGTGACCGTCGTCGTACAGGATGCCGTTCGGCCCGCCGCATCGGTCGCAGTGAATTGCAACGTGAATATCCCCACGATGGTCGAGGTGAACGTCGTGCACGCGGACGACGGCGAACCGAGCATGTACGTGCTGCCCATCGGTGCGCTCGTGACCGTCCACGCATAGGTGATCCCGCCCACCGCGGTCGCACACAACATCACGGTCGTGCCCGCGCGCACGGTCACCGGTGCGGGGCACGTGACCATGGGACCGCACACAATGCCATCGTCCACGGGACCATTGCAGTTGTCGTCGAGCAAGTTGCATGTCTCGGGGCTGGGCCGGACGTCCCCCGCGCACGCGCCCCACGAACTGCCGACGCCACCGGGGCCCGACACGCACGACTGCGAGCCGGCGCGACACACGCCGACGCCAAGCGTTCCCGCAGGTCCCGTGTAGCAAGACTGACTACTTCCCGGCGTGCACCCGCAGCCGTTGTCGACGATGCCGTTGCAGTCGTTGTCCATCGCGTCGCAAACTTCCGCCGCCGGAAGCACCTGTCCGCCGCACGCGCCCCACGAGCTGCCGACGCCACCGGCGCCGGACACGCACATCTGTGTTCCCGCGCGACACGTCCCGACGCCGGCCGTTCCGGCAGGCCCGGAGTAACACGAGCGACTCGAACCCGGCGGACACAGACAGCCATCGTCCACGACACCGTCACAGTCGTTGTCCAGGCCGTCGCACAGCTCTGCCGACGGCAACACATCCCCCGTGCAAGTGCCCCAACTTGCCACGCCGCCGACGACACTGCAGGTCTGCGTGCCCGATCGGCAGACTCCAACGCCCGACGTCCCGGCCGGACCACCATAGCAACTGCGCATCGAGCCCGTCGTGCACATGCAGCCTTCGTCGATCATGCCGTCGCAGTCATCGTCGATCGAGTTGCACGTTTCACTGCCGGGCAGGATGTACCCGCCGCACGATCCCCACGACGTGCCCACACCGCCGGCGCCCGCCACGCACGTTTGATTCCCCGACCGGCAAATGCCGACGTTTTCCGTTCCCGCGGGTCCCGGGTAACACGAGCGGGCTGCGCCGGCCGTACACAGACAGCCGTTGTCGACAACGCCATCACAATCGTTGTCGAGCCCGTCACACAACTCCGCACCAGGACCCGTCTCGCCCGAGCAGCCGCCCCACGACGCCATGCCGCCTGCGACGACACACGATTGCGCTCCCGGTCGGCACACGCCGATCCCAGCCGTTCCCGCGGGCCCGCCGTAGCACGCCCGCATGTCGCCACTGCGGCACGAGCAGCCCTCGTCGATCACTCCGTTGCAGTTGTCGTCGATCGAGTTGCAGGTTTCCACGCCGGGCAAGACGGCCCCAGAGCAAGCGCCCCACGACGTGCCGACGCCACCGGCGCCTGCAACACACGTCTGGCTGCCGGCGCGACAGATCCCGACTCCGGCCGTGCCGGCGGGTCCCGGGTAGCATCCCCGCATCGTGCCCGCGGTACACACACACCCATTGTCGACGACGCCGTCACAATCGTTGTCGATGCCGTCGCACGCCTCGGACCCGGGCAACACGTCACCGACACACGCGCCCCAACTCGCGATACCGCCGACGACACTGCACGTCTGGTTTCCCGACCGACAGATGCCCACTCCCGAGGTGCCCACAGGACCACCGTAGCAACCTCGGCTCGCACCAGCCGTGCACGAACAGCCCTCGTCGATCATGCCGTCGCAATCGTCGTCGAGCATGTTGCATGTCTCCGTGCCCGGAAGCGTGAAGCCACCGCACGCGCCCCACGACGTTCCCACACCGCCCGCTCCCGCCGTGCACGCCTGCATCCCGGCGCGGCAGATCCCGACGCCTTCCGTTCCCGCGGGTCCCGGGTAGCACGAACGAATTGCGCCGGCGGGGCAGAGACAGCCTTCGTCGACGACACCGTCGCAGTTGTTGTCCACGCCGTCGCATGTTTCAGCGCCCGGCAGGACGTCTCCGGCGCATGTCCCCCATGCTGGCGTCCCGCCGACGACCGCGCACGCTTGGGTGCCCGAGCGACACACGCCGACTCCGGACGTGCCCACCGGACCGCCGTAGCACGTACGACTCTCGCCGCTGCGACATGCACATCCTTCGTCGATCATTCCGTCGCAGTTGTTGTCGATCGTGTCGCAGACTTCCGTCCCCGGCAGCACTTCGCCGGTGCACATGGCCCACGTCGCGACGCCGGACGCGATCACGCACGATTGCGACCCCGCACGGCATATCCCCGTGCCTGCGGAGCCGACCGGGCCCGTGTAGCACATGCGCATCGCCGGGACGCGGCACACGCACGTCTCATCGGCGGCACCGTTGCAGTTGTTGTCCAGGTCGTCACAAACTTCTGCAGTGGGCGTGCGCGAGCCCATGCAAGGCCCCCACGTCGTGCCGACGCCCCCGGGTCCGGCAACGCACGTTTGCATCCCGTCTGCGCACGTCCCGACGCCCCGCGTGCCGGCGGGTCCGTCGTAGCAAGCGCGCGTCGCGCCCGCCATGCACTCGCAGCCTTCGTCGATCGTGCCGTCGCAGTTGTTGTCGATCCCGTCACACAACTCGGCACCGGGCAGCACTTGGCCCATGCACATCGCCCACGACGACATCCCGCTGCTCGTCGTGCAGGTCTGCGTGCCCGCCCGGCACGGTCCGACGCCGGCCGATCCCGCGGGTCCGCCGTAGCAACTCCTCGACGCGCCCGGCGTGCACGAGCATCCGTCGTCCGTCGTTCCGTTGCAGTCGTTGTCGATCCCGTCGCAGCTCTCGGTTCCCGGCAACGTCTCGCCGGTGCACGGTCCCCAGTTGGTCCCGATGCCCCCCGCGCCCGGTTCACACCGCTGCGTCCCGTCGCGACAGATTCCAATTCCTCGCGTTCCCATCGGCCCCGAGTAACAAGCGCGCGTCGCTCCCGAACGGCAGTTGCATCCATTGTCCACGACGCCATCGCAATCGTTGTCGAGTCCGTCGCACAGTTCGCCACTGGGCAGCGTCGCGCCCGCGCACATGCTCCACATGCCGAACTCGCCGGTGCCTGCGCAACGCTGCATTCCGAACGTGCACTGCCCGACGCCTGCATTCACCGCCGGCCCGGGAAAGCAACGCTGCGTCGCGCCGGGAAGGCAACTGCAACCCTCATCGACCTGCCCATTGCCGTTGTCATCGATGCCGTTGCCGCAGATCTCTCCGCGAGCGCCGTCGCCGATCGCATCGGTCGCCGCATCGTCCATGCCGGTGCCGTCCATGTCGTTGCCGGCATCGATCCCATTTCCGTCGCCCGAGCCGTCGCGCGTGTTGCTCGAACCGTCGCCACGGCGCGCGCCGTCGGCTGGCGTCAGGTTCGAATCACCGGCACATCCCCACGCCAGCACGAAGGCACCTGCGAGACACAGGCAGCACCCAACGCGCGCACCCGACTTGAACAGCATCGTCCCACGCTTTCTGTACGGCAGTGTTGACTCGTACAATGCGCGAGGGCGGAGCGTAAAGGGTCTGATGTAGCCGTAGGTGTGCAGGCGTGGCTCGGGCGCACATGCGCCGCAGGACCTGACCGGAGCCGTGTCCGTCGTCCGAGGCGTCGCCGCCGTCGGATGTCGCGACGCCATCGCACGCAGTGAGAGCGGCAACGACCGTGGAATTCATTCGTGCGATCCGCCGCGCCGCGCGACGTCGGACGCCGCACGACCAGCCTCGCCGTTGCTTTGGGACGCAGGCGCGTCGACACTGCCGCGCATGGATCGTCCGACGCCCATCTCGGGAGAGCGTTTTGTCTCGCGGCGATCGGTGGTCGCCTCGTCGCGCGGAATCGTCGCGAGCAGCCATCCACTCGCGACGATGGCCGGCGTGAGGGTGTTGATGGATGGAGGGAACGCGTTCGACGCCGCGGTCGCGACGAGCGCAGCGATCAACGTCGTCGAGCCGATGACCAACGGCGTCGGCGGGGATCTGTTTGCGATCAACTACATCGCGGCGACGCGGGAGGTCACGGCACTCAACGGCAGCGGTCGAGCGCCGCGCGGACTCACCCTCGACGATCTGTCGACGATCGATGGTGGACGAATGCCACAAACCGGACCGCACACCGTGACCGTGCCGGGCACGGTGGACGGGTGGAGTGCGCTGCTCGCCCGTCACGGATCGCGCCCGCTTCGCGCCGTGCTCGAGCCGGCCATTTCCCTCGCCCGCGAGGGGTTTCCGGTCAGCGAGATGATGGCGCGCGGATGGCAGCGCGCCACCGACAACGTGCGTGCGACGGCCGAGACGTTCGCGGCGTTCACGGTCGACGGGCGTGCTCCGAGGGCGGGTGAGGTGTTCCGCAATCCAGATTTTGCCGACACGCTCGAGCGAATTGCGTCGAACGGACGCGACGAGTTCTATCGTGGTGAAACCGCAACGCGCATCGTTCGCGCCGTGCGTTCGCTGGGCGGGACGCTGGCCCTCGACGACCTGCTCCGACACGAGAGCGAATGGGTCGAGCCAATCCACTCGGACTATCGCGGCTATCGCATCTTCGAGTGCCCGCCCAACGGGCAGGGGCTCGCGGCGCTGCTCGCCCTGAACATCGTCGGTTGCTTCGATCTGCCCGCGTGGGGGCACGCGAATGCCGACACCGTGCACGCATGGATCGAAGCGATGAAGCTGGCGTTCGCGGACGCGCGCGAGTTCGTTGCCGACCCACGAATGGCCAACGTCCCCGTCGCCGAGCTGCTATCGCGCGACTACACGCTGCGGCAGGCCGCGCGGGTCGACATGAAGCGCGCCGCTCGCGACGTTCTCGCGGGCCGCCCATTTCCAGGGGTCGACACCGAGTATCACTCCGTCGTCGATCGATGGGGCAACGCCTGTTCGTTCATCTGTTCGTTGTACATGAGTGGCACGTTCGGCTCGGGCATCGTGCCGACGCGGACGGGCTTTGCGCTTCAAAATCGTGGCGCGCTCTTTTCGCTCGACCCGGCGCACCGCAATGTGTTTGCGCCGGGCAAGCGGCCCTATCACACGATCATTCCCGCGCTGGCGTTGCCGCTCTCGTCGGCGGAACCGTACCGAGTCGTTTCGTTCGGGGTGATGGGCGGATTCATGCAACCCCAGGCACACCTGCAGGTCGTGAGCCGACTGTTCGACTTCGAGCACAACGTACAAGAAGCCCTCGACGCGCCCCGCTTTCAGATCACGCACGGCGCACACGTTCTCATGGAGCCGGCGTTCGCGAGCGAGCTACTCGATGCGCTGCGTGCGCGTGGCCACGAAGTCGAACTTACGACGTGGTGGAATGGCACGTTCGGGCGCGGGCAGATCGTTGCCCACGAACGGGACAGTGGAACGATCGTCGCGGGGAGTGAACCGCGGAGCGACGGGTGCGCAATCGGGTACTGAGGATATGTGCGCTCCCAGGGCGCGACCGGAGCGCGCGTTCCGACTTGCGTGTTGCCGACTCGACGCGTGCGTGAGGTGCGCGCCCAGCCGACGGCGAATCTCGAATCGATGCGGCTTTCCCGTGAACGGGTTGATGCCATCTCGGAAGCCGGTGATCTCGTCCATCTGCTCCCCGAGGTCAGCCCCGCGCGCCCACGCTGGCAACGACGTGGTGACGCGTCAGACTCCGTCCCACTGGTCCATGGCCCACAGCTCGGCGCCGGCGGCGGATTCCCACTCTCGGAACGCGGAATCGCCGAGCAACGCGTCGGCGTAACGGTGAGCATGGGCTCCGAGCGAGACCGCGTACGTTCGGAATCGGGTAGCGACCGGCAGAAAGAAGGCGTCGGCGATCGTTGGCGTGTCACCGAACAGATGCGAGCCGCCGTTCGCGAAACGTGCGTGTGTCTCGCCCCAGATTCGCTCGATGCGCTCGACATCGCGGCGCACGTCGTCGCCCAGGGTACGCGGCGCAGCGCGGCGACGGATGTTGCACGGCAGATTCGAGCGCAGCGCCGAGAAGCCGGCGTGCATTTCGCAAACGATCGCGCGCGCGTGCATCCTGGCACGCGGATCGGCGGGCCAGAGTCGCGGGACCTGCTCGGCCACCCACTCCGAGATCGCAAGCGAGTCGCACACGACGTCGTCGCCGACATGCAGCGCCGGGACCGCGCCAGTCGGAGACACCGCGAGAATGGCCGGCATCTGGCGCTTCGCGTAGCCGGGTCCGCCGAGCGGGATCACACGCGTCTCGACGTCGACGCCGGCCCAGCGCAACACGAGCCACGGGCGCAGCGACCACGACGAATAGTTTCGATTGCCGATGTAGAGAACGGGCTTCATGCCGTGGCGCATAGCATTCCGATGCCCGCCGCGAAACAGGCTGTTGACGGACGCGCCTTTTCGGCTTGAGGATCGTGGCGTGATCGACCTCGACGTTGAAGCAATCGAGGAGACCGCCTTGCGTCATCCCGTCGGACCCGGCCAACACGCGCATCACGGCATGTTGTGCGTCAAGCTGTTGACGCTCGGCCGTCACGTCGACACCACCCTACGCTGTCGGCGCCGTTGCCGAAGGCAACTCTTCGGACGACTCGGAACCGCTCTCTGCCAAGAGGTACAGAACCGCCATGCGAACTGCGACTCCATAGTTCACCTGATCGAGAATCACTGACCGCTTTCCGTCGGCCACTTCGGACTCGATCTCGACGCCACGGTTGATCGGACCCGGGTGCATCACGATGGCATCCGGACGGGCAAGCTCGATGTTTCTCGGGTTGATCCCGAAGTAGCGACTGTACTCCCGCGTGTTCGGAATCATCCCCGAAGCCTGACGCTCCCGCTGAAGTCGAAGCACCATGACGACGTCTGCGCCCGCGAGCGCGGGCTCGACGCGGTCGAACACCTCTACGCCACCGACTCCCAGCGATTCAATCCCCATCGGAAGCAGTGTTCGCGGCCCCGCGACGCGCACCTTCGCGCCGAGTTTCGTGAGGGCATGAATGTTGGACCGCGCGACCCGACTGTGGGCGATGTCCCCGATGATTGCCACGGTCAGCCCCTCGAAGCGGCCCTTGTGTTTGCGGATTGTGGCGCAATCGAGGAGTGCTTGCGTCGGATGCTCGTGCATGCCGTCGCCAGCGTTTATGACAGCGCAGTTCACTCGGTTCGCAATGAAGTGCGCGGAGCCGGAGCACGAATGACGGAGGACGATCACGTCCGGGCGCATCGCGTCGAGATTGCGTGCCGTGTCGAGAAGCGTCTCGCCTTTCTGAGTGGAAGAAGAACTACCCGTGATGTTGATGACGTCCGCCGAGAGGCGTTTGCCCGCGATCTCGAACGAACTGCGCGTTCGAGTCGATGGCTCCAGGAAGACGCTGATGATGGTCTTGCCGCGCAGCGTCGGCACCTTCTTGACCGCGCGTTCAGAGACCTCCCACATGGTATCGGTCAGGCCGAGGATCGTGACGATGTCCTCTTTGTCCAGCGATTCGATGTCGAGCAAGTGCCGATGGCGAAAGCGGCGGTTCATGGGCGTGCCCTCTCACGAAGGACGACTCGATCGGGCTCGCCCAGCTCCCGGAGCATGACCGTTACGAGCTGCTCGCGTGTCGTCTTCACGGTGAGCCCGGCGTAGTCCGGCTGGATGGGAAGCTCGCGATGGCCACGATCGACGAGCACCGCGAGCTTCACCATCTCGGGTCGGCCGTAGTCCATCAGCTCGACGAGGGCCGCGCGAGTCGTGCGGCCGGTGAAGAGCACGTCGTCGACCAGGATGATCACACGCCCCTCGATCGAGCACGGAAGCTCGGTCGTGCCGACGACGGGTTGTCCGTGGTCCTTGAATACGTCGTCGCGATAGAGCGTGATGTCCATCACGCCGAGCGGAACGTCGAACTCGACCCGCTCCACGATCAGTCGGCGAAGCCGCTCCGCGAGATGAACGCCTCCCGTTCGGATGCCGACGAGCACGAGACTCCGCGCCTCGAGCTGGCTCTCCAGGATGTCCTGCGTGATGCGAGCGAGCGCCGACCGAATGCCCTCCTCGTCGAGCAACTCCTGCTTTTCGAACAGGCCTTGATGCTTTTGGGATCGTGTCGACGGCATGGGTTGTTCGCCACCTGACTCAGGAGGAACCGGCGTTCAGCGCGTCGTAGACGATCCTTCCGCCGACGACGGTCATCATGACCTTGCCCTTCATCTCCCAGCCTCCGAATGGAGTGTTGCGACTTTTCGACAACAGCCGGCCGGGATCGACGGTCCACGTTTTTTCGAGATCGATCACCGTCACGTCCCCGGGAGCACCTTCCGGCAGAGTGCCGCCCGACAGACCGAAAATGCGGGCGGGACCGCATGTCATCCGTTCGACGGCGTCGCGCAACGACAAGCACCCGTTCGTGACGAGCCGTAGAACCAGCGGCAACGCCGTCTCGAAACCGATCATCCCGAACGCCGCGTGATCGTATTCGACCATCTTCTCGAGCGAGGTGTGCGGAGCGTGGTCGGTCGCGACCGCGTCGATCGTGCCGTCCGCGAGCGCGAGTCGAAGCGCTTCCACGTCTTGGGAACTGCGCAGCGGCGGATTGACCTTGGTTGCGGTGTCGTACGTGATGCATGCCTCGTCGGTGAGCATGAGATGGTGCGGTGTCACCTCGCAGGTGACCGGAAGGCCCCGGCGTTTCGCGTCTCGCACCAGTTTCACGGATGCCGCCGTGGAGATGTGCGCGACGTGGTAGCGCGCTCCCGTGAGCTCCACGAGCGCCAGATCGCGCGCGACCATGACGTCTTCCGCCTGCCCCGGTTGTCCACGAAGGCCGGCGCGAGTCGAGAACTGCCCCTCGTGCATGACTCCGCCCTCCGACAGGTGAAGATCCTCGGCGTGCTGGATCACGGGGATCCCGAACGTTCGGCCGTACTCGAGCGCGCGGCGCATCAGCATGGGACTCATGACGGGCTTTCCGTCATCGCTGATCGCAACGCAGCCCGCGTCTTTGAGCTCGCCGATCTCCGTGAGCACTTCGCCCCGAAGGCCCATCGAGACGGCACCCACGGGATAGATGTGAATGCCCGCGACCGCGCTCGCACGCGTCCGGATGAGTTCCGTCACGGCGCGGTTGTCGTTGGTCGGCTTCGTATTCGGCATCGCGCAGACCGCGGTGAAGCCACCGGCGGCCGCAGCTCGCCCAGCCGATGCGATGTCTTCCTTGTATTCCTCGCCCGGCTCCCGCAGATGGGCATGCAGGTCGATCAAGCCTGGGACGATCACAAGACCCTGTGCATCGATCCGCCGGGCGCCCGACGGCGTCGCAAGCCCACGCCCAACACGCACGACCCGGCCGTCGGAAACGATGAGATCCTGTTCGCCGTCGGTACCCGCGCGCGGATCCACGACCCGCCCTCCCCGCAGGTGAAAGTGGCCGGGTGTCGCGTTCGGAGCCGAGTGCACGAGACGGGACCTTATCAGGTGGTCCCGCGCGGAGCGAGCCCGAATCAGACCGCCGTCCGCGCGACGACCACCTCGATCTTCACATTCCTCGGTGGACGCTACGCGCGCTGGCGCGCGAGCGCATCGGCCGCAGGCGCGTGGTCCTCGATGATCTGCCCGAGATCAGACGCAGACTTTACGGCGACCGCTTTCCGCGCGATCGCGCGACACGCCTCGTACGCCGAAGCGACGCGGCGCTGATCGCCTGCGAGGACGCGACGGTGCGCGTCGAGAGTCGCTTCGAAGTTTGCAAGCATGGCTTTCACCGGTCCGGGTGCGGTCCCGCCCTGGGATCGGTACGACAACATGACTTCTTTGGGATCGAGGACCTTGCGGACGTCCTCGTCGGGCGCGTCGATCTTGTTCTTCTTCAGGTGTTCCATGCACGTCTTGAAGTTGCTGAAATTTTCCCCGCGGCGGCTCAGCTCGCCCACGAGACTCCCCACGATGTGATGGGCCTGGCGGAAGGGCACCTTGTGACTGCGAACAAGGTAGTTCGCCAGTTCGGTCGCGTTGGCAAAGTTGCCGTGCGTCAGCGCCGCCATCCGCTCCTTGTTGAACGTCGTCGATCGAAGCAGCGGAGGCAGAATCTCGGCGGCCCGATTGATCAGGTCGAGCGCCTCCCAGAGAATTTCCTTCTCCTCGTGAAAGTCACGATTGTAACCGCTGGGAAGGCCTTTCATCATCGTGAGCCCCGCCACGAGAAGACCGTTCATGCGGCCGGACCGACCCCGCAGAAGCTCCAAGGTCCCAGGGTTCTTCTTCTGCGGCATCATCGACGAGCCCATTGCAAAGCCGTCGTCGAGCGTGACGGTTCGGAACTCGTACGACGACCAGAGAATGAACTCCTCCGCCATCCGGCTCGCGGTCGTCATGAGAATCGCCGACGCGCTGAGGGTTTCGAGCATGAAGTCGCGAGAGGACGTCGCGTCGAGTCCGTGTTCGTGGACCTTTTGAAAGCCGAGCAACGACGTGGTCAGTTGTCGATCGATGGGGAAGGACGTCCCGGCGATGGCGCCCGTGCCGAGCGGGTTTTCGTCCGTGAGGTCGTACGCCCGCTTGAGCCGGTCGAGATCACGCAGGAAGATCGCCGCATAGTGTGAGAGCCAGTACGCGATCGACACCGGCTGCGCATGCTGGACGTAGGTGTAGCTCACCATCACGTCCTCGGTGGCGCCCGAAGCTCGCTCGAGCAGCGTCTCCAACGCGGGAATCAGCTTCTCCCGCAGTTCGAGCAGCCGCTTGCGAGTGTAGAGCTTGGAGTCGAGAACCACCTGATCGTTGCGCGATCGGCACGTGTGCATCTTGCCTGCGACGTCGATACCGAGAGAGTCGATCAGACGTGATTCGACGTTCATGTGGACGTCTTCGCGCTCCAACTGCAACTGCCACTTGCCCGCCGCATAGTCGTCCTGAAACACGAGCAACGTTCCGAGGATCGAGCCTGCGTCGGCCGCCGGAATGATTCCCTGGCGGCCCAGCATGGCGACGTGCGCGAGACTGCCCCACAGATCCTCGATGACCATCTTGCTGTCGACGGTGATCGACTCGGTCCAGCCGAGGATCGCCGCATCGACATCTTTCGCAAATCTACCACCCCAAAGCTTCGTCGACATTTTCAAGTCTCCTGATCGATGGAGGAACAACGGTGTCCAGGTTCGGCTCGTCGCGACGGAAACTAGAGAACGGCGATCGGGCGATCGAACTTGGTTGGCGCCGGCGCGATTTCCGGCGTGACGCCCAGAAACAGAGATCGCGGCCGCCGATCGCCCGCACGTACTCGCGAGTTCAGCGCGAGCTCACCGTCTCTCCAACCAGACGATCCAGCACGATCGCGACGGCCGTGCGCACGGCAAAGTGGTTGTAGTCGCTCGATCCACGAATGGGCTCGAGGTGAATGTCCGCACGTGTGATCAATTCGTCCGCGAGTCCGTACCCCGTACCGAAGAGCAGGAGTGCGGGACGCGGGGCATCGGCGACCATTCGCTCGCGTGCCGCAGGGAATCGCACGCTCACGCCAGTCGCGCGTGCGGCGGTGGTGATCACGAGTGGCGCTTGGCCGTCGTTCGCGCCTGCGATTGCTTCAAACACCGCTTCGACGCTGACGACCGCGCGAACGAGTGACAGCGCCTCGGCACGTTCGGGCACGCGCCGGCCTCCGTCGCCTTCGCGCCAGTACCCGAGGATGTGGTCTACAAGATCACGCTGCGCATCGATCGGCGTCACGATGAAGTACTGGCGCACACCGTACGATCGCGCGGCGCGGGCGATGTCGTGCACGTCGAGGTTGGTCACGGACGTGGTGATGATCGCGCCACCGCGATCGCGCACGGGATGATGCACGAGCGCGATGTAGAGTGGCGGGAGCGCGGGAAGTGGCGCAGTAGCGGATGCCGGTGCCGACGTCATGGTTCGTCACCGTCGAGTGCCGCGCGTTCTTTCTCCGAGAGTGCGATGCGCGCGAACAGGTCCGGTCGCCGTTCCCGCGTTCGACGCAGCGCCTGCCAACGACGCCAGCGCGCGACGCGGGCGTGGTCGCCGGAAGAAAGCACCGCGGGAACGTCGACGCCGCGGAACGACTGGGGACGCGTGTACTGGGGGTATTCGAGAACGATGTCCTCGCCATGGGATTCGGATCGCGACGAGTCCGCGTTGCCGAGAACGCCGGGCAGCAGGCGCGCGACGGCGTCCATCACCACCATCGCCGCCACTTCGCCGCCCGTCAGGATGTAGTCCCCGACGGAGATCTCTTCGTCCACGTACGCGCGCACACGCTCGTCGAAGCCTTCGTAGCGACCGCACACGAGCATGATCTCGGGCAGAAGTGCCAGCCGCTCGGCCACGCGTTGCGTGAACGGCTGACCCTGCGGTGTGAGAAGAATTCGGCGAACGCGCGCGGTGTCCGGCGTGGTCGTTGGGCTCGCTGGCTCGGATGGCGTCGCGGCGCTCGCGGCACGCACCGATTCGATCGCTGCGACGAGTGGCGGTGCGGACATCACCATTCCGCTGCCGCCGCCGGAGGGTGTGTCGTCGGTCGAGCGGTGCTTGTTGTCCGCGAAGTCACGGATTTGAACGTGATGAAACTGGACGAGCCCCGCACTGACCGCGCGACCGAGGACGCTCGCGCGTTCGAATGATTCGAACATCTCGGGAAAGAGTGTGAGTACGTGAAAATGCATGGGAAGGGTTCGCGGTGGGCCACTGCGTGCGCGAGCGCCACCGAGGACTAGGCGTCGGTCAGCGGCGCGAGGTCGACGACGATCTCGCGCGCGTCGAGGTCGATTCGGGAGACGATCGCGTCGACGACCGGAATCTCGATCGTTGGTGCGGCGCCGTCAACTGGGACAGCGCGGGTGACTACGAGCGCATCGACGCTGGGATATTCGATCACATCGGTGACGTCGCCGACGATCGTTCGGTGCGAGTCGATGACGCGGCAGCCGATGAGGTCGACGACGTAGAACTCGTCGGGGGCGGCGGCTGGGAGGTCGTCGCGATCCACACAGAGCGAAGCGCCGCGGAGCGCCTCGGCTTGCTCGACCGTGTCGACGCCCTCCAAGCGGATCCGCCAGGTACCCTTCGATGGCTCGGCCGAACGGATCGAACGGCGGGAAAGAACGGTGCCATCGCGCACGACGTCGACCTCGCGTCCCGAGGCAAGCGTCTCGGAGTGCTGGTTGTACACGAACACGTTGACCGCACCGCGCAGTCCGTGCGGCCGCGTCACGACGCCGAGCACGACGGGCGCGCGACCCCGCGACGACGGCACCGATCAATCCTCGAGGATGTTGAGCACGGCACGCGCACGGCTCTTCGTCGCGGCTGCAGCGAGAACGGTTCGAATAGCGCGCGCAGTATTGCCACGCTTGCCGATGACCTTGCCCAGATCCGGCTGCGCGACTCGAACTTCGAGCACGCTGCCAATCTCGTCGGCGACGTCCGTGACTTCGACGGCCTCCGGGTCATCGACGAGCGAGCACACGATGTGTTCGACGAGGTCTTTCAGCTCAGCAGACATGGGCGCGGACGACCTCCGGAACCGGACGACCAGGAAAGAAGAGACTAGGCAGCGGCCTTCGCAGCGGCCTTCTTCTGGCGCGCGAGAATCTGGCCGAGGACCAGGGAGGGCTTTGCGCCGAGCTTGCGCCAATGATCGAAACGTTCCTGCTTGAACGTCAGCTTGCCCGAACCCTCACACGGATCCCACGTCCCAATGTTCTCGAGAAAGGCGCCGTCGCGCGGAGAACGATGATCGGTCACGACGATGCGGTAGTACGGCAGCTTCTTGGTACCGGCTCGGGAAAGACGAACGACGACCATGGGAATCCTTCGTTGAAGTGAACGGGCGCGGGAAGCTACTCGCGAGGGGCAAGCGCGTCAAGGCAGGGGGAAAGTGGGACCGGGACCGGGAAGGGGACCGGGAAGGGGACCGGGACCGGGAAGGGGACCGGGACCGCGACCGGGAAGGGGACCGGGACCGGGAAGGGGACCGGGACCGCGACCGGGAAGGGGACCGGGACCGGGAAGGGGACCGGGACCGGGAGGGAGAGTAGAGTCGGAACGTGGAACGAAGTGGAGAGATTCGACGCGCGGAGGCGCGCGATGCGGCGCAGATCGCGGCGCTCGCGGGGCAGCTCGGGTACCAGACGGAGGCGGACCAGGTTGGCGCGCGGTTGGGAGAGCTGGCGCGGTTCGAGATGCATCGCGTGTGGGTCGCGGAAGCCGTTGCATCGCGCGCGGAACCGTCGCAGGCGCGCGGTGGCGTCGTCGCGTGGATGCACTGCGAGGTGTGTCCGGCGCTGGATGTGCCCACCTACGTGGAGATTCTCGCACTGGTCGTCGATGAAGCGCATCGCGGGCGGCGGATCGGCGAGCAGCTCGTCGCGTGCGCGGAGACGTGGGCGAAGGAGTGCGGCGTCGCCGATGTTCGAGTGAGATCGAACGTCGTGCGCGAACGCGCCCACCGATTCTACGAGCGACTCGGGTACGCCGTGCGCAAGACGCAGCGCGTGTTCGCGAAAGCGGTCCGCTGATGTCCCGAAGTCCGAACGCGGGCCAATGGAAACGTCGATGCGGGCGAACGTCGTGATCACGGAACGAATCATCGTGGATCCCGCCGCCCCCGCGATCACTGCGATCGATCGCGCCGCCGCCGTCCTGCGCGCGGGCGGGCTCGTCGCGTTCCCGACCGAGACCGTGTACGGACTCGGGGCGTGCGCGGACGACGCGGCATGCGTTTCGAAGATCTATGCGGCCAAGGGCCGACCGGAACGCAATCCCATCATCGTGCACGTGACCGACGCGCAAGCCGCTGCGGCGATCGCGGGGCAGTGGCCGGACGCGGCGGCGCGGCTCGCGGCCGAATTCTGGCCCGGGCCGCTCACTCTGATCGTTCCGCGCGGCACGCGCATCCCGCCGATCACGAGTGCCGGGCTCGACTCGCTCGCAGTGCGCGCGCCGGACCATCCGGTGGCGCAAGCGTTGCTGCGAGCCCTCGGCCGGCCGATCGCTGCGCCGAGTGCGAACTTGTCGTCTCGCGTTTCGCCGACCACCGCGGGCCACGTCCTCTCGCAACTCGATGGTCTCATCGACATGGTTCTGGACGCCGGGCCGTGTCGCGTGGGGATCGAATCCACCGTCGTGGACGTTCGGCACGTGCCTGCGACCGTCCTGCGTCGTGGGGCCGTCTCGCTCCGGCAACTGTCGGCGATCCTCGGCGCAGACGCAGTGACGGATGCAATCGAGACACCCGCGCGGCGGGCGCTCGGCGCGCACCCCTCGGTCCGCGCTGTCGCCGACGCCGATGCAGGACCCCGCGCATCGCCGGGTCTCGATCGTAGGCACTACGCTCCACGCACACCGGCACGATTGCTCCCACGCACAGAAATTGCCGCGATCGTCGCCGCGCCCGAAGGCGTGATCGGTGTTCTGTCGCGCGGAACAGCCATCGGGCTCGGCGCGACGTTGGAGGCCACACTGCCCGATGCGCCCGAACCATTCGCCGCGGGGCTGTATGCGACCCTGCACACGCTCGACGACGCGGGCTGCACCGAGATCCTCGTCGAGGCCGTTCCCGGCGACGATCGGTGGGCGGCCGTTCGCGACCGCCTCGAGCGGGCATGCGCCAGCTGAAGGCATCGTCGTCCGCATTCCTGCAGCTTTTTTGGCGTTTGGCGACCGCCGTTGCTATCGGCAGCGTATGCGCCTCGCGCACCGCACACCGCTCGCCAACGCGATTGCACGGACTGCAATTGCCTGTGTTTTCGTTTTCTGGGCACCGGGGTCCCGTGCGACGAATCTGCGCACCGCCGCGAGCGCCAGCACCCGTGTCGCGCCGTCGGCCCGGCGTCCTGCCGCGATCGCGATCGTTCCGCGCCGCGTGGCGCCTCCCGCTCCGCCCGTGGCGTTACAGCTCGCGGGACTGCGTGTGAACGTCCCCGTCCCACACGTGGCCGTGATGCACGCCATCGCCCGCGACGCATGGCCCGCGCTCGTTCGGTGTGTCACTCCGGCACCGTCGACGCGCGGCTACGTGAACGTTCGACTGCGCGCGAACGGGCGCGTCGTCGACGTCGAACTCGAAGGCGCGCCACTCGCTCGGATGCCACTCTTGACCGCGTGCGTGCGCCGAGCGATCGCAGCGACCGTTCTGCCGCCGTTCGAGTCCGACGACGTGGCGCCCGAGGTCCTCGCGTCGTTCGATCTGTTGTTCAACCTGCCTTCGCTCACGCCACCGCAACGACGCGCGAGCCGCTGAATCGGCAGTTTCCCCGCGCGATTGGTTGCGTCACACTTCGCGGGTGACCGAGTCTTCCACGCCCGTCGTGCCGCCCACCGAACGACTGTACTACGACGATTCGCTCCGCCTCGTGTTCGATGCGCGCGTGCTCGCACACGCGGAGTGGAGCGGCACGCCAAGCGTCGTCCTCGATCGATCCGCGTTCTACCCGGAATCCGGCGGTCAGATGTCAGACCGCGGAACCCTCGCGGGAGTCGCCGTGCGCGACGTCCAAGTCGACGACGCCGGTGTCGTTCACCACGTTCTCGACGGTCCGATGCCGGCCGTGGGCGCAGAAGTTCAATCCGAAATCGACCGCGCGCGTCGCAGAGTGCACATGGCGTTGCACACGGGACAACACATGCTGTCGCGTGCACTGTTGGACGTCGCTCGGGGGGAGACCGTCTCGTCGCGGCTCGGGGAAACGTCGTGCACGATCGACATCCGTCTCCCCGAACTCGATGAGCGTGAAGCGCAGCGTGCCGAAGACCTCGTGAACTCGGTGATCGACGACGACGTCGTCGTGCGATCGTGGTTTCCGGACGCCGCGGAACTCGCCACGCTCGCGCTCCGTCGGGCGCCGAAAGTCACGGACCACGTCCGCGTCGTCGACGTCGCGGGGTTCGACGTTTCACCGTGCGGCGGGACGCACTGCACGAGAACCGCACAAGTCGGATTCGTGCGGATCGTGGGAATCGAGCGCTACAAGGGCATGATCCGGGTCAGTTTTCACGCCGGCCGCCGCGCCCGCGAGGAACTCGGTGCGGACTCGACGGTGCTCCGCGCGATCGCCCGCGATCAGTCGTGCGGGCCTCGCGACGTGCCCGCGGCGATGGAGCGCGTTCGCGCAGACTGGCTCGCGGCACGAGAAGCACTCGGTCGCGCGAGACTGAGGTTGGCGAGCGTCGTGGCGGACGAGTGGCTCGCGGCGGCTCGCGCGGCGGGGAGCGACGTCGTTAAGGGCGTGCTGGACGAGGGCGACGCGGAATACGTTCGCGCCGTCGGAACGCGAATTGTCGCGAGCGGGCCGGTCGTGGCGTGTGTCGCAGCACGCGGCGCCGAAGCACTGCACGTGTTCATCGCAGGCGGCGCGGGAAGCTCCGTCGACTGTGGGGCGCTGCTCAAGCGAGTCGCCGCGGAAGCCGGCGGCCGCGGGGGAGGACGAGCGGAGCGCGCGGAGGGGCGGTTGCCGCACGACGCGGACTGGGTGACGCTCGTGTCGCGCGGGTGAGCAAGCTTCGACGCGCGGTGTACACTCGAGTCGTGGTCGGGTGGGATCGAAGAGGCCGAGGCGCCGCCGCATGCGCGACGATTGGGTGGCTTGTCGTCGCGGCGTGCAACTCGTCGCGACCCGCGCCGCGGACTTGGGTCTGCCCGGAGGGCTGGACGACGTTCTTGGCGGGAGGCTGCGGTCCCGAGGTTCTGCTTTGCGTCGACGGCGGTGGCGCAGCGGATGGCGCGTGCAACAGCGTCGATCTCACGCAGCGCCGAACGCACGGCGGCGACGCGGGCGTTGCGATCTACCGCGCTGCCGACGGTGGACTGGTGGGGGGGTGGGCCGAACCTGGGGACCCGACTGGACCTCCCGCGCGCGGTTCGGCTCCGGACGCCGGCTGGACCGCGTGCCCGCCCGGCTGGTCGCAGATCGACGGCCGGTGCGATCCGCGATTGCGCGCGGACTGCCCGGCCGGGAGCGCCGCATTGCCAGGTGGTCGCTGCACCCGCACGAGTGATGTCGACTGTCCAACGACCGATTTCGCAGACCCTGGCAGCGCGCCGGGCTCGAGTCGCGTCGTGTACGTGCGGGCGAGCGCCGATCCGGTCGGCGCGGATGGCACGGAGACCCGCCCGTTCACGTCGATCACAGCCGGAATCGGGCGCGCGGGGGCGGATGGATGGGTGCTCGTGGCGGCAGGCACGTACCCCGAGTCGCTCGACATTGCGCAGACGATTCACCTGATCGGAGTCTGTTCTACCCGCGTCGTGCTCGCGCCGGCCGGGACGGCGCCTCGCGTGCGCGCCGCCGGCACTGCGGCGGATCTCGACCTACGGGGTGTCACACTGCGCGGCCCCGGCGAGGGAGTTCACGTCGATCCGGGTGCGCACGTTCGACTCGAGCGACTTCGGATCGAAGGAGCCGTAGGCCGCGGCATCCGGCTCGTCGGACCGGCGAGCACAGTCTTGTTGAGCGATGTGGTCATCGCCGGAACTCGCGAACTTCCCGACGGCTCACGTGGGCGTGGATTGCAGGTCGAAGCCGAGGCGATGTTGCGCGCGGAGGGCATGGCCATACTCGACAGCAGAGCGCAGGGCGTCGTCGCGTTCAACGCGGGAACGACGGTGACGCTCAGGGACTGCACCATCTCCGCAACAATGCCCGCCCGCGCGGAGCCAAGCGGCGATGGGTTGCTGGCGCAGACGGGATCGCGGGTGATCGCCGAACGAATCGTGATCGAGGGCAACCACGGTTCGGGCGCGGCCGCGATTGCTGCAGGCTCGAGCGTGCAACTGCGGGATACGGTGGTGCGGGCGGCGCGTTCATTCGTCGCGCCCACCGGCGTGACCGGCGGTGTCGGACTGACGATGACGGCTGGTGGAACGGTATCCGCCGAACGATTCGACATCTCTGACTGCGACGAGATCGGTGTGTTCGCGACGGGCGACACGGCCGTCGGTCTGCTCACCGATGGATCCATTCGGGACATTCGTGCGGGAAGCGCGGGCTTTGGCCGTGGAGCAAGCGTCGAGCGCGGCGCGTCGCTCACGGTCCGGGGGGTGCGTGTCGATGGCGCGTTCGAATCTGGCATGGGCGTCGGAAATGCGGGCAGTCGGCTCGTCGTGACCGACTCGATCGTCTCGCACGTTCGGGCCGCGGGGGCGGCATCATGGGCCGCGGGCATTCACGTTGCCGAAGGCGGTCGCGCCGAGTTGGCCCACGTGGCGGTCGTCGACAACGAACGCTTCGGCGCCACCGCAGACGGCGTGGGCAGCGTGCTTCGCATCGTCGACTCGTGGGTCGAGCGAAACGGCGCCCGGTCGGCGGCGCTTTCGCGGTTCGGCGTCGCGGGGAGCGCGGGATCGGACATTTCACTGGAGCGAGTGCGCGTCGCGGACAACTTCGGGAGCGGAGTCTTCATTGGTGGGAAAAACGCGAGATTGACCATTGTGCGATCCGCCGTGGAGCACACACACGCGCTCGACAACGGTTCCGATGGCGCCGGCATCGCAGTGCGATCGGGCGCGCGCGCGGACGTCACGGCTTGCTCGATCGAGGACTCTGTACAGGTGGGTGTGTACGCAAACGGGAGCGGCTCGTCGCTGCTCCTTCGCGAGTCGGTCATCCGGCGCGTTGCGCAAATGCCGGGCGGCGTGATGGGTCTCGGTCTCATGTCGTACCGGGCGGGCACAATCGAGATGACGGACTGTCTCGTGGAAAGTGCCTACGAGTTGGGCGTCTCCGTCGAGTCGCCGGACGCAACATTCGCGATGCGGGACGTGATCGTCCGCGACGTGCAGTCCGGCACGCGAGGGCTCGGCATGGGCATCGCTTTCTGGGGGACGAACGGAACGCTCGACAGGGTCGCGGTGGATTTCATCCGAGGTTTCGGCGTCGCGGCCGGCCCGTCGGGTGAACGCACGTCGAGCCCCGTCGGCGCAGCGGTCGTGGCAAGCAATGTCTTCGTGCGTGCCGTGCGCAGCACGACGGTGGCGGTCGCCGCCGATCGCCGGAGTTCGTCGGGGCTACCGGTCGCCTCGGGACTTCTCTCGGGACGGCTGTCGTCGTTCGTGGCGACGCGCGTCGTGCTCGCCGACGGCGGATACGGGTTCTATCTCGACGGAGGTCGGCTCACCCTGAACGACGCCGTGATCGCGCGGCAGTTGGACGCACTCGGAGTCGCCCGCGAGTCGCCAGCGGCCGGCGCGCTCGTGCTCGAGTCCGTCGCGTCCGTGGACAACGCGCGCGAGGACTGGGTTCTCCGTCCCGACCTGCCACAATCGGCGGCGCTCGAACCCCCGACGGGTGTCTGCGTCGCTCCGCCTTGCCCGTAAGCCACGCCGCGTGCAACACGCGTCAAGATGCTACGGTATGCACGCGCCGAGCGACGGAAACGCCGTTAGCGCCGCGCACCGTGACGTGCCCGCGCAACGCCGCAAGTCGTCGCCGGGACACGTGCCCGCGTCGGGACCGATGGGCGCAGTCGGATCGCATAGCGCCGCGCACCGACCCGCCGAAGCGCTTGCGTCTCGCACGCACAAGCCGCCCGCGCCGCAGTCGGTGAGCGTCGTGCACACTCCGCCGATCGGCACGCTGCCAAACCACTGGCACCCGACGATCCCTCCCGGCCCCAACGGAACGCAGTGCTGACCGACACGACACGTCTCCCGACGAAACGGGTCGCACGGCCCTTCTTCCTCGCACACCGCCAACATGCCTGCGCCAAACGCCGTGACGCAGAAGTTCCGCACGCGCTCGCACGGCGCGCGCATCGCCGCGCGGCATCGATCCACACCCTCGACGATGTCGCCGATGCAACACAGCGGACGACAGTGGCTCGCGGTCGGCGAGTCGTGTTCACAGACGTAGCCGAGCCCGCAATCCGCGGCGCTGGCACACGGGGTTCCGTTGACGGACGTCGCGTTGGGCAGGCAGTCCGCGCGCCACACGTTCCCGGCCCCTCCGCGCGACAGACGGCACGACGTTCGGTCCGCGCAGCCGCGATTGTCGAACGGATCGCAGGCAAGTCCGAGCAGACCGCAGCGCTCGAATCCAGCGTCGAGATCTGACGAATCGAGCCGTGAGTCGACCGACGAGACATCGGGACGATCGTTCGAAGCTGCGTCCGATCGAGACCGAGCATCTCGGCCGTCGGTCGCGCCGCGATCATCGCCCGGTGTGTCAGCGTCCGCGAACGGAGCGACCGCTCGCACGCACGCGATCAGTGCGCAGGCGAACAGTGCGACGGCAGTGCGCATCGGGGACAAGAGTCAGCGGAACGTTACGGTACCGCCGGGAAACCAGTTCCACGAGGAGCCACCCGAGCACACGGTCGTCGCCGCTACGAACCGCAGCGTGAACTGATTGGTCATCATCGGCGCGACCGGCGCGAACGTGTACGACTGCATCACCGCGCGGGGAGAGACGCCCGATCCTCCCGCCCAACCGTAGCTCCCGACGACCGTTCCATTGACGAGGACGTTCCACGACATCGCCATCCCCACCGCGCAGCCCGACGTCAGGTCGGACATCGTGAAGTTCACGTCGATGGCGTTCACCGACGACGGCCGAACCGTAAACGTCTGTTCGACCGCGTCGCCAATCTGGAACGCTGTCCCGCCGCCGCCGGCGCCGAGCGGTCCCGGCGTCCCTGAGGACGGACCGGACCGAATCGACGTCGTGGACGGGAACGTCACGGGGATGGCCGTCGAGATGACACACGCGCCCGCCATCAGCATGTACCCGGCGTTGCAGCGAATGCCGCACATGCTCGCGGTGCAGACGCCGGCGCCGTTCGTCACGCCGGGACAGACGGTCGTGCACGAACCGCAGCGCATCGGGTCGGACGTAACGTCCGCGCAGCCGGCCCCGCACATTGCGAAGCCCATCGCGCACGTACACATGCCCATCGCGCACGCGCCGCCGACGCCGCACGAATTGCCGCACGCGCCGCAGTTGCCGACGTTGGTTTGCAAGTCGATGCACAGCGCGCCGCAGACGGTGCCCCCCGACGGGCAGCGACACGTCCCAGCGGTGCAGGCTGCCGTCGGCGGGCACGAGGTCGTGCACGATCCGCAGTGCGCGACGTCGGTCGAGGTGTCTACGCACAGCGCCCCGCACGCGGTTCGCGGGCTCGCGCAGGCGCACATCCCCGCGACGCAGGTCTGTCCCGCGGCGCACAGCCGGCCGCAGCTGCCGCAATTGCTCGAGTCCGTCATGATGTCGACGCACGTCGTGCCGCATCGGAATCCACCGGTCGCGCACACGCACATGCCCATGCTGCACGTGCCGCCAGCCCCGCACGAGTTGCCGCAAAACCCGCAATTCGCCGGATCAGACAGCACATCGGCACACGTTTCGCCGCAGGCCCGTCGCGGCGCATTGCACTGGCAGCGTCCGGCCGCGCACGCGTACCCAGTTCCGCATGCAGCGCCGCACACGCCGCAGTTCATAGGATCGGTGTCGAGGTCGGCGCAGGTCATCATCGTTCCGCGGGCGCAGAGGGTTCGTGGGGCCGCGCAAGTCAGCGCGCATCGACCGGCCACGCACATCTGCGGCGAACTGCACACGGTCCCGCACGCGCCGCAGTTCATCGAGTCGGTTTGCGTATCAGCGCACGCGCCAGCGCAAGCGTGCCGCGGCAACATGCACGTGCACGCGCCGGCGACGCACCCGATCCCCGTCGAGCACGATGTCCCACACCGCCCGCAGTTGCGATTGCTCGTCTGCGTGTCGAAGCACGCCGTCCCACACGCGGTTTCTCCCATCGCGCAGCCGGTATCGGCAGCGACGTCGGCGGGGACATCACCCGGGGTCGTTGCATCGGAGCCATCGCCACCGGCCACTGCATCGCGCGCCGTGTCGGGGCGGGCGTCGAACGCGATCGGTTCGTCACTGCACGCGACGGACAAGGATCCAAGCGCAACGATCGAGGCAGCAAGCACCAAGCGAGAACGAAGAGCCATCGAGTCCGTTTCCTTTTGCGCAACCTCGGCCGGTCGCGATCGAACGAGTGTGCCGCAAAACGGCCGTCGCCGCGAGGAACGCCCTGCGCGCGCGTCAATACGTCTCGTACCCGATGGACAACATCGGCAGCGGAATTACCGCCGGCGCCCGCGCGGCAGCGAGTTCGACCAACACGAGTACGCCGAACGACACGCGAAACGCGCCGATCGATCGACCCGCAGACTGCAGCCGGTACTCACGTCCCGCACGGACCAGAAACGATCCGTAGCGTCGCCACTGCCACGTCTCGCAGGCGCTCGGCGCGATGCAGTTCCCGGAAATCTGCGAACCGGCCGTCGCGACGCCGCCGCCGAGTGAAACGAACCACTCGGGCCGGAAGTTCAATTGCGCGACGACGCTGGACGACAAGAGCAGACTCGGCGCCCCGACGGGGATCCACGCACCGAACGCCTCGGTGTAGACCCCGAAGCTCGGCGCCGCTTGCAGTCCCGCGCGCAGGGCAACGCCAACTCCCACGGTGCCCACGATGCTGGCTCCGCCGCGGGGGCCCGAGGAGCGCGTGGCTTCGAACGCCGGTTGGGGGCGCGACGGTGCGCCCGGCGCCGATCGGGCGGGCAGATCGACTGCGGACGATGGGCGCGGGCAGATGAAGAGCAAGGCCGCAGCGGAAACCATGGCGATCGGAGTGCGCACGGGCGTGAAACCTGTCCCGCGGCGCCGCCGTGCGTCAACGGCGATTCGACGAATTCGTCCGGCGGCGCTCACGAAGTGTAAGCGCGCCGAGCGAGCACCGTTGTCTCGGCACGCGCGGCAAACGACGGACGCCGATCCGAAGCCCGTGCGGGAAGTCTCGAGGTGTTTCGATGTTCTCCGTGCGCAATGCATGTGTCGCTCTGACCCTTTTGTCCGCGGCGTTCTCGGCAATCACGGTCTGCGGAAGTCGCGCGGACGCGCAGGTGCTCGTCGAGGACCCACCACCACCTCCACCTCCTCCACCTCCGCCTCCCCCTCCTCCGCCGCCGCAACCGCCGCCTTGCGGGTTCTTCAACTGCGAGAACGTTCCCGCGCACCGTGTGAGTTGGGCGCTGCTCGGAACCATCGGCGGCATCTTCGAGTCACCGTTCACGCGCGAGGCCGCCCGGTGGGGCTTTGACGGTTCGAACCTGTCGTTCGGCTCGGCCGTCGAGTTCGGCGTACACATCAATCGGTACCTGATGGTCGGCGCCCGCGGCGGCGCGATGGGCGGATCACTCAACGGCCGATCGCGCGCGGACCGCGCGAGGTTGAGCTGGTCGCTCTTCGACGCAAGCGGACTGGTTCGTCTCAGCGTTCCGATCGGCCAGCGCGATGACCGCGCACGCGCGTGGCACTGGTCGGCGGGAATGCAACTCGAAGGCGGCGTCGCACTCGCGCAGCTCGGGCTTCGCGATCAGGACAACGGTGCCGCGTGGATTCCGCGGTTCGGTGCGCAACTGCAGCTCGGCGCAACGCACGGTGTCGTCGCGCTCGGCATGCGCGTCGGTTATCAGCACGCGGTGTGGTCGGAGGCCGCGGGCGGATCGCTGGCGTTCGGGTTCATGGGGCTGTTCACGGGTGGAGTCGTGGAGGTTGGACTATGAGACGCTCGGTCATTGTGCGCGCCCTCGTCGCGTCGGTCGTCGTGTGCGTCGTTGCAACGGGTTGCGTCGGGTACGTGCCCGTTGCGTGCGGCGGCGGCGAGGTTCGTTGCGCGCAGGCACGACGCTGGAACTTCGAGAGCGAGTGCACGGAACGGCGTTGCGGCTTTCGGGTCGTCGAGGGCGAAGCGAGCATCGAGACGGCGTTTGCACCGGGCGAACACGTTCTCGCGCTGGGACCCGGTGCGATCGTCGAAGACACTGTTTCCTTCCCGGCGCCGAGCCGCTGGGAGGGAATCGCGTTGTTCGCGCGATGCCAAGCGGGCACGTCGTTGCGATTGGAGCAGCAAGTATTCGTCTGGAATCAGGACGGCGCCGGCGCCAGCGTCGACCGATCGGTCGTCCAGCGAGAGATCGCGCACCCGTCGGAGCGTTGGGAGATCATCGACGTACGGTTCCCACGGCGAGCGCTGGGGGAATTCACGCAGCACGTCGCATTGCGAATCGCCGCCGAGGGTCCCGGGCGGTGCGCCATCGATCAGGTCGAATACGGTACCCTCGACGACCGAAGGCGGTAGCGAGCGTTGCGCACTCGCGCCCGCAGGGCGCCGGGCGCGCGGACATCGCGCACGGCGGCGTGGCGCTAAGTGGCACACGAATTCGCGGAACTCATTGCCAATTATCCCGGCACACGGATTGCTCGGCCCGGTTCAATGACTCACGAACAGCTCTCGCGCCTTTTCGGCCGAATTCTCACCGCGACGCTTGCGAACTCCGTGCTTCTCGGCGCCTCGGGCTGTAGCGCAACCGTGGGACCCGCGGACGGCGATCCGCCGACCGACGTCGTGCGCACCGATGCCGTGGGGCGCCCCGACGTGGTCGACCCGCCCGACCGCGTCGACCCTCGCGACGTCGTGAACCCGCCGGACGTGGTCGATCCCGTGGACGTTCCCGACGTGAACTGTCCGCCGCGGACGCTCAACGTCGACACATGCAGCGCGACCGTCGTGTACCCATGCAACCCGCCGGCGGGCGTGGTCGTCGGCCAACCGGTCACGAGCGAAGTCTGTGCGGCAAACTGTCCGCCGGGGATGTTCGGCACGGGCCGCGCGTTCGCGTGTTTCGTCAGCCGTGACGCGAGCGGAGGAACCGCGCTGTCGTGCACGTATTGTGCGGTCGGGCGACGCTTGGAAGGGCTCGCCGACATCGAGCCGATCGCGTGCGACGAGGCCGTGGGCCGCTTCCTCGCGAGCAACGCCACGCTGGAAGCCGCGTCGGTCACGGCGTTCGAGCGACTCGCGGAGAGTCTCGCGCACCACGATGCGCCTGCTTGGCTTCTCGCACGGATCGACGCAGCGGCCGACGAAGAACGCGATCACGCACGTCGCGTCGCGGACGCAGCGCGCACGTGGGGCGCGACGCCCGCCGAACCCGTGATCGACGACGCGTCGTTCCGATCGCTTCATGCGATCGCGCTCGAGAACGTGACCGAGGGATGCGTTCGCGAGACGTTCGGCGCCGTCGTCGCACACTGGCAGGCGGAGCACGCGGCGGACGAATCGTTGCGCGTTCTCTTCGCGCGCCTCGCAGCCGACGAAACGCGCCACGCAGCGCTGAGCTGGGACCTGCATCGGTGGATTTCGGCGCGGCTCGGCAACGACGAGCGCGCATCGCTCGAGGCAGCCCGCGCACGGGCCATCGACGATCTGATCGCGGAAGTCGATCGCGGAGTCGACGCGGAGGTCATCTCCGTCGCAGGCGTGCCGGACACGCGGCGAGCGCGCACGATGCTCGCGACGCTGCGCACCGAACTGTGGTCGTAGCGGCGGCGCGGAGCGACTACGCCTGCGTGCGCGCGATGGACGCAATCGCATCGCCGAGAACGGGCCAGAGCGCGTGCGGAAGATCGTGTCCCATTCCGTTGATCTCGAGCAAACGTGCCTGCGGGATGGCGCGCGCGGTCGCGCGACCTGCCGCGACGGGAATGAGTGGGTCGTCCGTGCCGTGAATCACGAGGCTCGGGACACGAACGGACCGCAAGGCCTCGGTTCGATCGCTCGCCGCAAGGATCGCGCCGAAGTGGCGCGCGAATCCAGGCGCGTTCAGCCCGCGGTCGAACGAGCGGTGACCGAGGTCTCGCATGATGTTCTCGTCGCGTTCGAAGCCCGGGCTGCCGATGACCCGAAACACCTCGGCGACGCGCTCGCCCGCCTCGGCACGCGTCCGCGGCGGACCGGACAGAAGCGCGCGAATGGCGCGCGGTTTCGAGCCGAAGACGAATCGTCGTGCGCCCGGCGTCGACATGATCGACGTCAACGTCTGAACTCGCGTCGGGTGCCGAATCGCCAGCGTCTGAGCGATCATTCCGCCCATGGAGGCACCGACGATGTGCGCGCGCGGCAGGTCGAGCGCGTCGAGGATTCCTGCAACGTCGTCGCTCATGTCCTCGAGTGTGTACGGCACGCGAATGGGCGCACCGACGAGGCGGCGGAGCAGCATCCTCCGTACGTCAGGGATCGGCGCGTGCGTGAACCACGTCGATCGGCCGATGTCGCGATGGTCGAACCGAATCACTCGGAATCCTCGGGCGGTCAGTGCCGCGCAGAATCCGTCCGGCCAATGCACGAGCTGCGCGCCGACGCCCATGATGAGCAACACGGGCTCGCCGCGACCTTCCTGCTCGACGTCGATCTCGATGCCGTTGGTGGGCACACGCATGGGCGGACTGGAGCGTGGAGCCGGTTGCATGGATGCGTCAATGCGCAACGACACCACGTCACGTTCGCGAGTGGATCATCGCGCTTGCATCGGCTGTGTCCGACGCCATACTTCGCGCGCTGTCAGGGGGACCGTGGGCTTTGAATCTCGTGCTTGGAGGTTGGAACATGCGTAAACTTCGATCGAAGGGAATTCTGGCGGCAACGCTGCTTGCGTTCGGGTGCGCGTCGAACAACATGACGGGAGAGACCGGTGCCGACGTTTCGGGCGATAGTACGGCCGGCGATTCGAGCACGGGCGAAAGCGGTGTGGACGCATCGGATGCAAATCCGACCGACGCAGCCGACGTCGTTCGTTCCGACGCCGTCGACGGAAGCATGCTGGACGCGCGCGGCGACGGAGCCGCGGATGTGCTCGGCGACGTTGCGACGACGGAGACCCGCGTAGACGTCACGGGGGACATCGCAGCGGACGGCGGTCTGTGCGCACAGATCACGAACGATGCGACCGCCATCGGCCGAAACTGCGGGACCGCCAGCGACTGCCTGACGGGATATGTCTGTCAGCCGTTCTCGGGAGTCGTCCTGGCGCACAGCTGCCAGATCCGTTGCACCCGCGACTGCGAGTGCCCAACCGCGGCGCCGGTGTGTCGCAGGGTGATGGACAAGGGCGGCAGTTGGCAGCAGTGCGCGGCGATGTGACCCTGAGTCACGCGCGGTCCGCACGCGAGGTCACGAACGCGTCGACGATCGCGCCGACGCCGCGCGACTCGACGTCCGCAAACTCATAGCGCGCGCGCACGATCGGTTTGCCAGGGTGAACGAGCGCGGCAAGATTGATGGGCGTTCCAGCCACGATCACGTCCGCGTCGGCTGCGCGCAGAACCGTTTCGAGTTCCGCGAGTTGTTCCGGTGCGTATCCCATCGCGGGCAGTACCGAACCGATGTGAGGGAACGCCGCGAACATCGCACGGAACTCCGGGGTGCACCACGGGCGCGGATCGACGATCGCGGCAGCGCCCGCGCGCATCGCGGCGAGATAACCCGCGCCCCAAGGCATTCCGCCGTGCGTCGTCGTGGGCCCGTCTTCGACGACGAGCACCCGTCGCCCGGCCACCGCCGACGGATCGTCGAGGGTGATCGGCGACTCGACGCAGACGATCGGTGCCGCCGGATGAATCGCCCGAACTCGCACGCGCGTGGATTCGATCTGCTCGGGCGACGCCGTGTCGCTCTTCGCGATGAGCACGACGTCCGCCATGCGCAGCACGGCTTCGCCGGGGTGGTGCGAAGTCTCGTGGCCAGGACGCAGCGGGTCGACGAGGACGAAGTGCAGGTCGGGACGGACAAACGGAAAATCGTTGTTCCCGCCGTCCCACACAACGACGTCGGCCTCGCGCTCGGCTGCTGCGATGATTCGCGCGTAGTCGACTCCGGCGAACACCACGTTGCCCGAGGCGATGTGCGGCTCGTATTCCTCCCGCTCTTCGATCGTGCAGTCGGCGCGGCCGAGGTCCTCAGCAGTCGCGAAGCGTTGGACCGCCTGTCGCGAGAGATTTCCGTACGGCATTGGGTGTCGAACGACCGACACGCGCGTCCCGCCGGCACGCAAACGGCCTGAGAGCCATCGAGCCGTTTGGGATTTTCCACAACCGGTTCGCACGGCAGAAACCGCGATCACCGGCACGCGAGCGCGAACCATCGTTCGTTCGGGACCCAGCAGAACGAAGTCCGCGCCGCCCGCGAGAGCGCGGGACGCCAGATGCATCACGTGCGCGTGCGGCACGTCGCTGTAGGCAAACACCACCTCCTCGACAGCGTGTTGGCGACAGACTGACTCCAGCTCGGACTCGGGAACGATCGGGATGCCGTCGGGGTATCCCACGCCTGCGAGGTCGGCCGGGTACCGGCGCCGATCGATGCCCGGAATCTGTGTCGCGGTAAATGCGACGACATCGACGCTGCGATCGTCACGGAAGACGACATTGAAGTTGTGAAAGTCGCGCCCGGCTGCGCCGAGGATCAGCACGCGTCGCACGGTGAATCACCCGTTCATGAGCAGCAGGCCCGTTTCCGCGCCCGCCGAGAAGATCGACACGCC
>Ga0080064_1000642_pt1 | contig 86494 bp, 84 predicted proteins | sample Subgrocontami54m_FD_69260 | JGI IMG/M metagenome (GOLD analysis project Ga0080064, IMG submission 69260) | Subsurface groundwater microbial communities from S. Glens Falls, New York, USA - GMW46 contaminated, 5.4 m (SPADES assembly) (version 2) ... | reverse complement strand
CCCTTATGATTACTTATCAAAGTCCATTTCCTCTGTTCCATTAGGGTAGGTATACCCCTTTTTAAATCTATAAATAAAATCAAAAAAAAATGCCCCCCGGGCAATATCCGAAAGGCATTAGTTTTAGGAAAATTATGGGATTTTAGGTTGAGGCTTTTTGGGCTACTCCGACGCGTTTTTCCAAATTCCCGACTTTGTTTTGGAGTGTGGGTAATTCAAAGGATATTCTCATTTTTTTATTGAATAACTTACCTGATCAGTTTATCAGCGATAATGGGAATTTCTTTGATAAAAAATTTTTTTACTTCTTCCCAAGTTGCGTAAAAATATATTTCCGGTTCCGGGTCGCTTTCCGCGTCCTCAAAAAATACCAGGGCCTTGAGAATGTGGTGGTAATTATGGGCAATGGATGGATACTGTATTTTGAGCCGCTTAATAATTTCCTCCAGCGGCTCAAGGTTTTTAGCGCACCAGTAGAGGTCAAAAAAATCCCGCTTTCTGCCGCGCTGCGAGACCGCCGTAATTTTCATAACCGCAATGTCAAGTTTATCCAGCACGCGAATCATCCCATTCCAAAGAGGTCTTTGCTTCGGGACAAAAAATGGGTAGGCAATGAAACTTATTTTTGTGTTTAATAAGGCGCCATACACGGTATTTGTTTCCTCGATATCTGTAACCCAATTTTTGTTGTCTTGAAAACGGGAAAGCAATTTCTTTTCGTCGAATTTCTTTTCTTCAGTGAAAAAATCCAAATCCAGGGACTTGCGATTGCCAACCTGAAGCGCCAAGGCTGTTCCGCCGGCCAAATACCACTTTGAATCCTTAAGCCAGCTTTCTTTAGACAAAAAATCCAGAGCTTTTTTTGTATCAGCCGGCAATGTTTCGTAATGCCAGTTTAATTGTTTAGAAGGACTGTCCATAATGCTTTTGTTCTCGGTCTTAGGCACCTTGATTTAGAAATTATTTTCCGAAGAAACGGTTTGTCGTAAAAATCCAGAACCCACCGCGCTTCCCGGTCATTGCCAAAATCCGCCACCCGTTCAATTATGTATTGCGCGTTTTTCTGTACGTCTATTTTTTTTGGGTCTGTATCCCAAAATAAGGTCTTCCTGAATTCCATACTTTAATTATAGCGGATTTTTGCCTAAAAATCAAGCTGAATTTATAAAAATTTATAAATTTGAATATAAAAAATGCCTATCGGGCAATATCCGGAAGGCAATAGTTTTAAGAAAATTATAGGATTTTTTTGCTAGGCTTTTTGGGCTACTCCAAGGCGCTTTTCCAAATCTTCAACTCTTTTTTGGAGGGCCACAAGTTCAAAACGGTAGGCTACGTTATCCAAACGAAGCTTAATTAGGACTTACGCCTTTGGTTCCCTCCCCCTTGTGGGGAGGGTTAGCCTGCCTGCCGGCAGGCAGGGGAGGGGGTTTTAGATGCAATAAAATTGGCTTTTGTATCACCCTCCCCTGGCCCCTCCCATCAAGGGAGGGGAAAAGGGGGCAAAGGCGTAAGTCCTATTAATATCTTCTTGCCCCACTTTTACCTCATTGAGATCTTTTTCTAGTACGTCAAGCTTTTCTAGTCTTTTATCCACACTATCAAAACCGTCCTTAACCATTACGGCAAGGTCGTCAAGGGTTACGTTAGGTTTTTGTTTATCTTCCATAAATTCAAGATAGATTAGAGTATGTTTAGAATAGGAAACATGAGCCTAGTTGTCAAGCAACTTTTTCCACTTCCCCGGGTTTTAGAATTTTTCTGTCCGGTTGTGCCCCAGCAACATCGTTTTTTGAAAGGTTGTCAAGAAACCGCGCCGGCGGATTTTTTTTGCTCCTCGGCTAAAAATTTGCGCAAAAAATCGCCGGGGGTAAGAATTGGAAAATTTACTACATCAACAACCGATTTTCTCATAAAATGTTTAGTGTTCCATGTTACCAAAGCAGAAGGTTTTGCGGCAATAGCGCTTGCTAAGATTGGCGCATCTGATGTCGCTAGGATGCCGTAGGCTTTCGTGATCTGTTGCATGCTTGGTTCTTTTAAAACTTTGGGAGGAATAAGCAAAAAAGAATGCCAGGATGTCATTAAGCCCGGAAACTTTATGGGTATATTTCGGTTAGCCTCTTCTATTATCTGTGGGGAAATAATTGGGAGGATCTGTTTTGAAAAACAGGCAGCCAAGATAACTCCCGACGCCCCGCTTGGTGAATTAAGTCCTGCTAAAATAGCGCTGGTATCAAGAAAGACTGTTAATTTTTTTGGCATACTTTTCTCGCCAAATTTGGTTTCTGGTAGCCTTTAAGGCTTTATTAATAAGCCCCATCGGGTATAAAGAGATAGTTTGTTGTTCTTTAGGCAACTTAAAATATGCCTGGACTTTCAGCTTCTGTACCTGCTGCTCCAAGTTGGAAAGTTTTTTATAAATTATTGTAGCTGTTCCGTTCATAACGTAATAGTAGTCTAATGCAAAATTAAAGTCAAACAAAAGTTTTAACTGACTTTTTCCACTTCGCCGGGTTTTAAAATTTTTCTGTCTGTTCCGGCTCCCCCGTTTTCATTCTTTATTAGATTATCTACCGCGGGGGCGGGAGCTTTTTTTTGTTCCTCTAACTTTTGGTTCTGTAAACTAGCCACGGTGTTCCAGATTGGGTTTTCTTTTTTTACGGGCTTTGGCCTGCTGTCAAAATTGCCTCTTTGGGGTTTATTCGGCTGCCTAAAATTTGGCGAGTTTTGGGAGCGCTTGTCTCTTTCGGGCGCTTTTTGAAAGCCGGGGTTCTGCTGTGGGCGCTGCGGGGGCTTTGTATTCGGCGATTCGTTGGCGGGTTTTATAAAATTTTGTTTTGCGGAGACAGGAATCGGTTTTTCCACTATCGCCTCATTAGAAAGCTTAGGCTCTGTTGCCTCCCCCGCCTCTGTCGTTTGTTCATTGCCGCCAATCATTAAAGCGCTGTCCTGGTGGTATTCCGCGCCCATCCAGCGCGAGATTTTTTCTTCCACTTCGGAGACAGGGTTGCTGTATCTTTCCCTCGAAACTTTTATGGTTTTTTCCGAATTGCCGGTTAAATATTCGGGGTTAGGCGGCAAAGTGATTGCCGAAAACGGGTCGGAAGCCACGCCATTGATCATCAGCTTTAATAAAATTTGGTACTTGGGCAAATTTACAATATCAACCTCTGTAAATATCGGCTCAAACTCTTTGACTAAAAATTCCGCGTCTTCCGCGCCCACGCGGAAAACCACCAAAGTGCCGACGTTGCCAAAAATGGCGTCGCGGACTTTAGTATTTTTTTCCTGGACCAGCTGGCCAATATACTGGTGCCCAACTATCAGGTTCAAGCGGTACTTGCGCGCCTCGGAGAGAATGGTGGCAAAACTTTCCGTGGCAAAATTCTGGAATTCGTCCACGTACAAATAAAAGTCTTTGCGCTCGTTTTCCGGAATGTCGGTGCGCGACATCGCAGCCAATTGGAGCTTGGTAACTATCATGGCGCCAAGCAGGGCGGAGTTGTCTTCGCCCATGCGGCCTTTGGAGAGATCCATAATTAAAATTTTGTTCTGGTCCATTACTTCCCGCAAATCAATAGTGCTCTTTGGCTGGCCCACAATGTTGCGGATGATTCCCGAAGACAAAAATTGTCCCACTTTGTTTTGAATTGGGGCAATAGCTTCAGTGCGGTACTTTTCGTTGTAATTAGCGAATTCATCCACCCAAAAAGCCCTGACCATTGGGTCTTTAATGTTGTCCACAATTTTTTTGCGGTACTTTTTATCTACATACATTCTGGTGATGCCGAGCAGGGTGTTACCCGGACTGTCCAGCAAAGCCAAAATGGTGTTGTTTAAAATATATTCCATTCTGGCAGACCAAAGGTTGGCCCAGATTTTGGTGAACACGCCCATCAGCCCGCTGGCCACAAGATGCTTGTATTTCGGGTCAACCGACTCCAGAATGTTAAAAGCCACCGGGAATTCCAGGTCCGCGGGGTTAAAATAAATTACGTCATTGACGCGGCTGCTGGGAATTGAGTCAAGAATCCTCTGAATAGAGTCGCCGTGCGGGTCCAAAAAAGCCACGCCATGTCCGTTGCGAATATCCTGAATGACCATATTTTCCATGACCGTGGTTTTACCCATGCCGGTCTTGCCAATAAGATACATATGCCGGCGGCGGTCGTCGGTCTTAATGCCAAAAGGCACTTCCTTGTTGCGGTAGTTGGTTTTGGCAAAGATGGTTATAAGTTTTTCGTGATCCATAAATTCTACTAAATACGAAATTATCTAAATACTAAATTTAAACGTTCGCATTTTCGCATAATTGGCATAAGATTCGCAGATTAGCATCATAATTCTGCTATCGGCAAATTCACCGGAGCTTCTGCTTTCTTGCTTTCTGTTTTTTCTATGGCGGAAATTACGGTTGTGGTTTCCGTAGTTAATGGGAAATGGTAGAGCGTGGCCAGCTCCTCGGTATTTAAAACAAACATAGGAAGGCCAACATCCCAGTCCCTTACTTTATAGCCCTTAAATAGCCAGCGTTTTTTGTATTTTAACATCCAGTCCAAGACCGGTTTTTCCAAAGCCGGTGAAAAATAGGAATCAACGTGCGTCCAGGTGGTATGCACGTCAGGCTTGAGTTTATTGAAAAACGGGGCAGTAAAAGGCCGATACCCGCCAATGACCATAAAGCATTTGCTTTTGTCAAATTTTTCCTTGGGAGCAATGTAAAGAAATCTGATTTTACAGCGGTAACCGGGTTTGTTTTTTTTGTTTTGAATGGCTGTGACCCGCAGTTTTTCATTCTCGGTCATACTCAGCCAGCTGTTTTTTTGCTTCCGGCCCAACTCGTCCTCTGTGCTGCCATGCCCGTGTCCGTTTCCGCGGCCTAAATTGGCAAACCAGTTAAATGGCGTCAGTAAAAGACCTAAGATGCTGAATTTATGCGGAATCTCTTCTTCTATGAGTTCCTTAACTTTGTTTTCAGATCTCTCCTGCCATTCTTCGTCCGCCAGCGGCATGGCTAAAATTTGTATACCAAAAAATTCATGAGGCTCAAATTTTGCCAAGCTTTCAAAAATATGGCTTAGGGGGTCAAGGATTTTTTCTTCCGCCGCCGGGTGCTCAAAGTCTTTATAAGTTTTTATTGGGATTACGTCACTTTGCGTAAGGTTCCATTCCGTGCCAAAAATATCCACGCCGCTTTCTTTGTAAGGGTCATAATTAAAATTTGCCATATAGTCCTGTACTTCGGCAATTTCCGCGGTCGGGTACTGGGAATAAATGGCCGCCTCCAGATTGTGGCGCATTCTTTCCGGAGAGCGGATAATAAAAGAGACCTTGCCGCCCATGCTTACTAGCTCAAAACTGTACCATAGTTGGAACAGCTGGCCTTCCACGTATTTTTCAAAAAAAGTTTTAGCCACATGGAGAGAGTGCAGCTGGGAAAAAAGGTTATCTATGCCAACTAAGCTGCCCTGGTTGTTTTTAGGGACTTTTATTTGCAAAAAAACCCATTTTTGAGCTTTCCAGTGCTGCATTATAATTTCGGTTTTGTATAGCCTCCAAAGCATATACACCATTCCAATCATAAAAACCACCCAGCCGTAATACTGGAAAATGAAGATATATGTTATACGGAAGATTTCCCCAAAATTCGGCAAAACACTTTTTAGAATTTCCATTTGTGTTTCAATAGTAATCGCGAGTATACAAATTAAGACAAATATACAAATTTCTGGCAGGGAGACTTTACTCTAAGATTACCCGTTGATGATTTGTATATTGCCTAAGATTTGTATATTTGTGATTACTCTGCTAAGGCGTAGGAGTTTTTGCCGGCCTTTTTAAATAATTTTTTGTTGGAAAGCCCCACTAAAATAGTATTCTTTTTGACTTGCCTTTTTTTCATTACCTCGGAAATTATTTCCTCGCGGCTTAGGGGCTGTTTTGCATTTTTTAAAATTTCCACAATTACGTCAGCCACAACTCCGGGCTTGTAGCCCCATTCGGCCAGAGCGTAAATCCCCCTGCCGATTAAAATAAAACGGGGATCTTTAATTAATTCGTTATGGACGGTTTCCTTGTAGGCCGTGCGGCTGTCAAAGCCGGCTTTGTTGATTATGTCCGCAATTGCGGCGTAATGCTCTGGCTTGCCCCTATATTTCATTACCAAATAAGCTTTGTCGCCAACGTCTTTTGGCTTGATTTCTTTCCAAATATTTAGCCCCCAGTCGCCGAATACATTTTTTTCAATTTCCACGGCCAAAGACAGGAAGTTCAAAATCACCTTGTCGGGCAGTTCCGCCTGGTTGCCCAGGAAAAATTCAGTCTGCTTGAAATGCTTCAAAAATTCCTCCGTAGGCAGGGGTTTGCCCGCGGCCGAAATAATTTTTTTGCTTTCGCTGGTAAAATCGTGCAGGAATTTTTCTTCAAAAAGAACGCTGACCCAGCTTTTTTTATAGTTTTCGTGCAAATAATTCTCCAGCTCTTCAACCAAATGAAGCAAAAAAACCACGGCGTTTTTTTCCTCCGGTTCCTTGAGGTTCAAATACAACAAGAGATTTTCTTCCGCAATAACGCGTCCGTGGTCGGCGATAATATTCAGCAAAAAGTCTTTTGTCTTGGCAAACGATTCTTTTTTTAAACTCTGTTTGCGCAAAGTTTTCACTAAATCTTTTTCAATTTGCCGGACTCTCTCGCGGGTAAGGTTGTGGTCCTGCCCAATTGCGGCCAAAGTCTTAACCGGTTTGCCTTCCAGCCCGTAGCGATGCAAAAGAATTTGTCCGTCCCTTTGTTTTAACATTGACAAAGTTTCCCGGACAATCTCTACCGGGTTGAACTTGTGAAGCGATTCAGTTTGCTGGCTAGTAATTATGGTGTCAAGAATTCCCATATAAAGGGATAGATTAAAAATTGGAAATTAAAAATTAAAAATTTTTGCTGAATCGGCACATGCATCTTTTTCAAAAAAATGTTCCACTTGTCTAAGCGGTTTTAACTCTAAAACTATTTTATATAGTATATCATAAACAATAATTATTGTCAAACAAGTTAAAATTAAAAAAGCCCTCTTAAATAAGAGGGCTTTTTTAATTTAGCTTTTAGGGTCTGTTGCCGAATATCATTTTTGCCCAAAACGAGCTTGTTTGGTAAATTTTTCAAAAAAATTTCTTCGCTTACCTTCCAGGTAAACATCAAAATTTATTTTGAAAAATTTTCCTCAAACCATCTCATTTTGCATCAAAAAGCACATTCGGCAACAGACCCTTTTAATAATTCCTAGTTTTCCATTTTTGCCACAGGACCAAGACAGGGCTGGCGATAAAAATTGAGGAATATGTCCCCACAATAATTCCAATAAATAAAGCAAGCACAAAATATTTTATTGTTTCTCCGCCAAAAAGAAGGAGGGCTAAAAGCACAAACAACACGGTTAGGCTGGTGTTTAATGACCTTACCAGCGTTTGGGCAATGCTGTGGTTAACTACGAATTCTATGCTCTGGCCGGCGTAAACTTTTAGGTTCTCTCTAATCCTGTCAAAAACCACAATGGTGTCATGCACGGAGAAGCCTAAGACCGTGAGCATGGCGGTGACGAACAGGCTGTCAATTTCTACGCCCTTAAAATGCCCAAGCAGGGAGAAAATTCCAAGCACAAAAAGCAGGTCGTGGAAAAGGGCAATAACAGCGGCAACTCCAAAGCGCCATGAGGTTACGGGCTTGGCAATTTTTCTGAAGGCGTAGCCAATGTAGAAAATAATGCCCAAAGAAACCAAAAGCAGCTGGTAAATTGAATTGCGCTTTAGTTCCTTGCCAATCACCGGCCCAATGGAGTCAAAGCGGGTTTCTTTGAAGTTGCCAATTTTTGCTTTTAGGTCGGTAAGTAACTTTTCGTGCTGTTCTTTTTCCAGGCTCTCGGTTTTTATTATAAGGCCGTTGTTGTCAGCCGACTGCAACTGGTAATTTTTTATGCCGTCCGAGCTAAGGACATCGCGCGCGCTTTGGATGCTGTAAACTTTGTCAAATTGCAGCTCAACTAAAGCTCCGCCCTTAAAGTCTATGCCCAAATTTAGTCCGTACAGAATTAAAGACACAAGGCCAAAAATTAAAATCAGGCCTGAAATGCTGAACCATAATTTGTAATATTTTAGGGTATTAAACATAAAGCTAATTCAAAATTCAAAAATCAAAGTGCAAAATTTAGGTGTTCGCTTCGCGAACGTCTTTTTTTAATTTAGAGACCCCGAACAGCCACGGGTGGGTCATAATATTATTGCCGACAAACAGCTTTAGGAAAGTCTTGGTAACCGTAATAGCAGTAAACATGGAAATCAGAATGCCAATTCCCAAAGTTACGGCAAAGCCCTTAATGGAGGGAGTTCCAAAAATATACAAAATCACCGTGGTAATTAAACTGGAAACGTTGGAGTCGCGAATGGAGAGCCAGGCTCTGGTAAAACCGTCTTCTACGGCTTTGTGAATTTCTTTGCCGGCGCGAATCTCTTCTTTAAGCCTCTCAAAAATTAAAATGTTGGCATCAACGGCCATGCCAATGGATAGAATGAAACCGGCAATTCCGGCCAAGGTCAAAGTTACAGGCGAAAGTCCTTTAAGGAAAATTAAAACCACATAACTCAGCAAAGCTAAAAAACCGAAGCGGGAATTGACCGTAAGGCCCAAGAAGAAAAATAAGCCTACAAGGACTAAAGCCGTAAAAGAAATGCCGATCTTAAAAATTGCTAAAGCTACAATGGCGTAAATGAGCAGTGCCAAAACCGCCAAAAGCCCGGGGAAGCGGTAATACATTATCATAAACAAGGCAATCATTAAGAGGCCAATCAGCCCTGCAATTAAAGATTTCTGCACTGACTCTTTGCCCAAAGTCGCGCCCACATTCTGCTGGGAAATTAATTTAATAGGCACAGGGAGCGCTCCGCTGTTAAGCCTCGTTGCTAAATTTTTGGCTTCCTCTGTTGTGAAGTTGCCGGTAATCACCGCGCTGCCGTCGGTAATGGCCGCTTGAATAGTGGGGGCGCTAATAATTTGCCCGTCTAAAAATATTGCCAAGCGCTTTCCTACGTTTTCCGTGGTGATCTTGGAAAACAGGTCCTTGCCTTGGCCGTTGAATTCCAATCTGACCACAACCTGGTTGGTTATCCCCTGCCCCTGCTGGAAGTCCACGCTGGCTTTGGTTAACTGCTTGCCGGAAAGCCCCGTGCTTTTCCATAAGTCAGCCGGGTTTAAATTAATCACCGGCTTTGGATTTTTAGGGTCAACGGCAATCGGGGTCGGAGTAGGGTTTGGGTTCTCCAATTTGAATTCCAAATAGGGGGTTTCGCCGATTTGCTTTATGGCTTCATTGACATCTTTAATCCCGGGCAGTTCAATAATAATTCTGTCCGTGCCGGTAACCTGGACCAAGGGTTCGCTTACGCCAAAACTGTTGACCCTTCGTTCAATAGTATCCCTAATGGCGCTTAGCGCGTCGGCCTTGTCTGCGTCTTTAATCCCGCTAAAGTCTGCCTGGTAAACTAAATGCGAGCCGCCCTGCAAGTCCAGCCCGAGGTGGATTTTAAAATTTTGAGAGTAGGGAATTTTTATTTTGCTTAAATTAATCCTGCTGCCTTTGGGGTAGGCAATCCAAGCAGCGCCCGCGGTAAGCAGCAAGATTCCTAAAAAAGAAAAGAAAAGTTTTGTTCTTGGCCTCATATTCTAAGTAAATGGGGATAAACCCAGCCCCACTTTTTACAAATTTATGGATAATTCAAATAATGAAACTGTTATTTTAAATAAGGTTACTACAAAAATCCAATCAATGCAAAGTGGGGCTGGGTAAATTTAATTCTTTGATATTATAGACAATCGGTTTGTTTTTGGCAATTGGGCCATGTAGCTAGCCAATTTATCGGCTGTTGATGGTAGTAAATTGTAACAGCCCATAAACCTGCCTACCCTGCCTACCGGACAGGCAGGTGGGCTAACTACTCTATTATCACTTCGGTGCCTACGTCTGTCCAATTATAAAGCCCTTCCATATCCGCGTAGCTGACGTTGACGCAGCCGTGGCTCATGGGGTGGCCAAAGTTATGATGCCAGTAAGCGCCGTGAATGTAGAGATTGCCCCGGCTGCCATGCTTAAACATCAAATTCCACTTGGTTTTGGGAAAATCATAATTAGCTCCTTTGTAATGGACTAGCGGCTTTTTATCCAGGACGCTAAATTGTCCAGCGGGTGTGGGGGTATTTTTTATGCCGCTGGAGATTTTAAATTCGCCAACCATTTTAGTGTCTTCAAAATATTTTAAGGTTTGGCTTGAGAGCGAGACAATTATTAGTTTATTGGTTTTCGTAACCGGGGCTTCCGTCGGCAGCGGCTTTTGCGGCGGGTTAGGATTTGGCATGAGCGGCAAAAGCCAGTTGGAGTCTGTTTCTACAGCCGGTCCGCGGGGATGGACATCTGCCCCGGCCGCGCTTGCTGAACTAAAGACCCATAGAGCTGACGCCAAGCAGAAAAAAATTAAAAATAATTTACGCATAATAATTAGGAACCTATCTCAAAATTAGCTTTTCTAACGAAATTCCAGAATTTTGAGATAGGTTCTAGGCAACGAGACTAATGTAAGCCAGCATTGTTTTCGGTTTCCCATGCTTGTCCCTGCGAAAGGAAAAGTATTTTTTAGCGTCGCAGAAAGTGCATTCTTTGCAGTCTTGAATGTTTTTTAAGGCCACTCCTGTTTTTGTTAGCTGGGTTTTAATAATGTTTGGCAAATCCACAAAAAGGCCATCAGCCTTTTTTATTATAGCATCAGGGTATTTTTTGAATTTATTTATAACGTCTTTTTTGATTTCAAAATGGCAAGAGCGAATGCCCGGGCCAATGCAGGCGCGGATATTTTTTGCCTTAGAGCTGAATTGTTTAACCATCATTGCTATTGCGCGCCCTGAAATATTTCTCACAGTCCCCCGCCATCCGCTGTGCAGAAGGCCAACTGTTTTATTTTTTGCATCATACAGATATATCGGAAAACAGTCGGCAACGTTTACAGTCAGGGTTATGCCTTTTTGATTCGTAATGCTTCCGTCAAAGCCGGCAAAGAATCTTTTACGGGTTGGCCGCGAAAGGCAAATTATCCGGTTCTGATGCACCTGGCCTAATCCTATGCGATTTTTAAATTTAACCGGCTTTTGTTGTTTGTCTAAAAAGCCGTAATTGACTTTTTTGTCTACCTTTATTTTTTTGAATTTAAGCGCCATGTAAAAAATTTTCAATATTCCTAAGGTCTCTCCTAAGCCAGGCCTCGTTAGAGCGAATTTTTTCTAAAATTTGTGCAATGGTCCTTTGGCAGCCCGGCGCGGGGTGAGTCCTAAAAAACTTTTCAATTTCTTTCGCTTTTTCTTCTGTGCTGTAATGCCACAAAGGCTGGATTACTCTACTAAGCAAATGCCCGCCGTGGCCATAGCGCTGAAGTAAAATATTCCAGTTTTGCTTTATGAATTTCCAGGTTAAGTCCCTGGCATTAGGGTTTGCCAAAGAAACGGCCAAAAAAAGCGGCGCGTCCTGGGCGCGGACATGGCGGCTTAAAACGAATTTCAAATATTTAACAATCTCATTTTTGCTTTTAAAATTTGCCATGGCCCGGGCAAGCCTTCGTTGTTCTTCCTGGAGATTGGCTTGGTTGTGTAAAAAGTGGAGCTTTTTGAATTCATCTTCGCCGCCGTTTTCCGCCACTGTGTTGTAAACTGCGCTCCTTAGGTCAGGATGAATGTGCTTGCCTGTTGAAAGCAGATGTTTGAATTTTTGCTTTGCGATTTTTATAGCCGCTGCGTCCCCAAATCTTCCGGCCGCATTTAATATGAGGCTTCTTAGCAAAGCTTTAGTGTGTGCGTCTTTGGCGTTTATAGTCCAATTGGTATTTGATAAAATCCCGGCAAAGGTGTTAAGAGCAAATTTTTTAAATTCTCCGTATATTTTCTCTTTGTAAATTAACTGGGCAATTGCATCCAAACCCGAGACCAGTTCCACCCAAACCGTGTAGTCGTCTTCTTTCTGATATTTGCCGGCAAGGCCCAAGGCATCGCTAGTTGGAATTTCTCCCGCTTCTGCCAATGCAAAAGCATCGCGAATTATGCCCCATCGTTCGATTGAGCTTAATTTTTTATTTTTGATTGGTTCGGCTAATGACTCAAGCATTTTTGGGCCGTAAGCAACTCGGTAAAACCCGGTTTCATTGGAATTTATTTTTAGCCATTGCCTCCCTTCCCTCCCCCTTTGGGGGAGGGTGGCCGAAGGCCGGGAGAGGGTTGTCGTCGGCTGATGATAATTGCTGTCGCGACTTGTTATCGGCACCTCCCAAATAGTTTTATCTTTTGATTGCTTCTTTGAAACGGCGCTTGAATAAAATCTGCTTTGAAAAATTTTTAGTTTTTTTCCGTCATCAACAATTTTTAAAACCGGATAGCCGGGCCTTGATACCCAATTCCTCATTATTTTAGCCACTGGTTTGCCTGAAATTTTTTCCAAGGCCATCCATAAATGTTTGGTAGCCGCGTTTTTATATGAGTATTTTTTTAAGTAAAAACGCAAACCATCTCTGAATTTTCTTTCCCCCAAATACGCGGCCAGCATTCTAATTACGCTGGCTCCTTTGGAATAGCTAATGGCGTCAAAAATTTCACCAATTTCTTCCGGGTTCCCAACTTCTACTTCAATTGGGTGAGTGTTCTTAAACGCGTCCAAAGTTAAAGCATAGCCCATATCGCCGTAAGCAAACTGGGTCCAAATGTCCCATTTGGGGAATAAATTATCGACTGCCAAATATTCAATGTAAGAAGCAAAGCCCTCGTTCAGCCACAAATGCGTCCACCATTCCATTGTCACCAAATTGCCAAACCACTGGTGCGCCAATTCATGGGCAATGGTCAGCGCCACTTGTTGTTTGTTTGCGGCCGCGGAGTGTTCTTCATCTATCAGCAGAGCAGTTTCGCGATAAGTAATTGCTCCCCAGTTTTCCATGGCGCCGTGGGCAAAGTCCGGAATGGCAATAAGATCTAAAGTGTTAAGCGGATAGGGGATGCTAAAGTATTGGTTAAAAAACTCCAAAAATTTTATGGAGCAATTTAAAGCGAATTTTGCTTGGTGTTTTTTTCCGGGAGTGGTGTAAACTCGGACAGTAGTTTTTTTGCCGTGACTTTTTGCAATGCTTTCAACAAATTCAAAATCCCCGACTATCATTGCCAATAAATAAGTGGACATTTTTGGCGTAGGCGCAAACTTAACAATTTTATACCCTCCCGAGTGCTCTTTAATTTCTGTGGGCAGAGTATTGGAGATGGCGCTTTGAAACTCGGGGATAATTAGAGACACCTCAAAAACGGCCTTTTGGGCAGGTTCGTCAAAGCAGGGAAAGGCCCTGCGGGCGTCGGTAGCCTCAAATTGGGTCGTAGCGAGGTGTTTTTCGTGGCCTTGGTGTGTGTAGGAACTCCTATAAAACCCCCTCATTTTGTCGTTCAAAACCCCCTTAAATATGAGCTTTAATTGGCTCTTTCCTTTAGGCAAAAATTTAGAAAATGCAAGAGTCGCGGTTTCAGCTTTTGTATTGTAGGACATCTTACCTGCCCAAATGCCTTTTTTCCTCTCCCGGAGGGAGGCGTTGAAAATTTCAGCCGACTCAATCTCCAACTCTTTTGAGTGCAAAGTGATATTTTTGGAAGGCTTTTGCAAAATTAAATCAATAGTTTCCTCTCCTTCAAAAATAAAAGCCTCCAAATCCGGCTTGACCGTGATTTGATATTTTGTGGGAAAAATATGACTTGCTAGCCTAACGGATGATTTTTTATTCATGATCCTCTAAATATTTTTTCAATTTTTTGAAAGCCAAGCTTCTGGCGGTCTTGGAAAAATTATCCTTGGCCTTTAACTCTCCGTGAGTAAATTTTGACCCTAAAGGCTGAAAGAATTTGTCGTAGCCAAAGCCATAAGATCCCCTTGGGGCAACAATTTTACCGACATTTTTGCCCCGAAAAAAGGTTATGTTTTTTGGATTTTTTGCAAAAGCCACAACGACCGTCTCTTCTGCTTGCAAGTTATTGGATTTTTTCGCCAGCTGAGACAATTTTTTTAAACCCAAGTGCTCAATGAACCACTTAATAAAAGGCCCTGGCAATTTTCCACCCAGGGCGCCCATTGTAAGCGAGCTGTCTTCAACTATGAATAAACCTTTGTCATGCCTAAATGCTTCGTTAAGCTTATGCCTGATGATTTTTTGCGGGTCGATTTCCTGTATTTCATCAAGATCAATGTGAACCCGTTGAATCTTAATTGGAAAAAGAATCTGCTGGGCTTCTTCAAATTTATTTTTGTTGCCGGTAATGAACTTAAGCATTTTAGGTTTGTGATTTCTCTTCTTTTGGCCTTGCCTCTTCTAATCTTTTAACGGCTTCGTTTACTTTTTGGCTGAATTCTTTTATTTTTTCGTCGCCGTTGACCATCATCTCGGCAATCTCTTCCGGCTTTGCTTTGGCTAAAATAGCCAAAGCCATCACCACCGTGGAAGTTGACCACAAACCTCTTTCCATTTGGTTCTGCGCCATTGCAATTTGATAAAGCATTTTTTCTGTTTTGCTCGGTTCTTTTTTTAAGTAATCGTTCGCCATAAGTCAGATTTGAGATTAATGATTTTTGATTTGTGTTTGCCACCAGTTATAAGTTTCAAGGCCACATCCTTGTTCTCAAATATTTTGCCAAATTTTTTTGAAAGCTGTTTTCTTACAAATGATTCATTTATTTTAGTCAGTTGTGAGGCATTTGCCATATGTATTTACCCTCCAATTTTTTGTTCGTGCTTTGTCCCAGTGCCTTTTGCCATAGCTTGAATATGCTCCGGGCTGTTTATCATGCCGCATTTTTTCCATTTTCTGCCAGAGCCACAAGGACACGGATCATTCCTGCCGATTTTATCCGACATTCCGATTTTCCGATTTTCCGATGAGCCATCTGACAAATTAGTTATTAAATTCATCGGCTGTGATTGCATTTGCGTTTCGTTCTTTACCGAAATGTGGAAAATGGTATAGACAATTTGTTTATTAATTTCTTCCAACAGTCCTTGAAACATTTCATGGCCCTCTTTTTTGTACTCAACCAGTGGGTCACGCTGGCCGTAGCCTCTTAGCCGCACAGAATCCCGTAAGTGATCCATTGTGTCCAAGTGATCCATCCATAAGTTGTCCAAGGCCTGCAAAGCCACAAAACGCATAGCTCCTTCAAAGACTTCTTTGCCCATTTCTTTAACTTTTACTTCTAATTGAGCCTCTGCTTCTCTATATATAGTATCAATTATGGCGAATTCTTGGTCCGCAGCATTTTCTTTGGTCTTAATGATTTGTTGTTTTAGGTCAGTTTGGATGGGGTAGATAGTGCCGATTGTTTTTACGATCTCATCAACGGGATTTTTTTCAGTGCTTCCTTCTTCGGCCGGAGTATTAAGATGAAACAATACGGTGTGCGAAAGCTCTTTGTGGATCAATTCCAGTAAATCTTTCAGTAAATCCGTGTCTTCAGAAAGCTTGCTGCCGGGCAAGAATTTCCTGCGCAGTTTGTAAATGTGGTTTCTCTGATGATTCAGCACGTCGTCAAAATCCAAAACATGTTTTCTGGTGTCAAAGTTTAGTCCCTCAATCTTTTTTTGAGCCGACTCAATGGACTTGGAAACCATTTTAGCTTCAATGGGCTGGTCGTCGGGTAGGCCCAAAGTGGTCATTAGCGACTTCATTCGTTCGCCGCCAAACAGGCGCATTAGGTCGTCTTCCATAGAGACAAAAAATTGCGAAGAGCCCGGGTCGCCCTGGCGCCCGCTACGGCCTCTAAGTTGATTGTCTATGCGGCGGGATTCGTGGCGTTCGGTGCCTAAAACGTGCAACCCCCCGGCTTCCCTTACGGCCTTAGCCTCCTCCTGGTCAATGGGATTTCCGCCTAACAAAATGTCCACGCCGCGGCCGGCGATGTTTGTAGCAAGAGTAATTACCCCCAAGCGTCCGGCCTGGGAAATTATGTGAGCTTCCCGTTCGTGGTTTTTGGCGTTTAGCAGTTCAAACTGCAGACCTTCCTGTTTTAAAAATTCTGCCAGCAGTTCGTTTTTGGCAATGCTCACCGTGCCGATTAAGATTGGCTGGCCAGAAAGGTGGCGTTTTTTGACTTCCTTGGCAATGGCTTTAAATTTTGCTTCTTCGGTTTTGTAAACTGCGTCCGGAAAATTTTCGCGCACCATTGGCTTGTTCGTGGGAATGACTTCCACTGTTAATTTATAAATTTTAAAGAATTCTTCTTCCTCGGTTTTGGCCGTTCCCGTCATTCCGGAAAGTTTGGCGTAGAGCCTGAACAAATTTTGGAAAGTGATTGTTGCCAAAGTTCGGCTTTCCGCCTGGATTTTTACATTCTCTTTGGCTTCAATTGCCTGGTGCAAACCTTCGCTGTAACGCCGGCCGAACATAAGCCGCCCGGTAAATTCATCCACAATGATTATCTCCCCTTCTCTAACCACGTAGTCGCGGTCTTTTTTAAAAAGCGTCCGCGCCTTTAAGGCCTGCTCAATATGGTGAATGGTAGTTACGCCTTTAGAAGTGTCGTAAATGTTCGGCACTTTTAAAATTTTCTCAATTTTATTTATACCGGAGTCAGAAAGGCTGGCTGCTTTGTGTTTTTCATCCACGGTGTAGTCAATATTATCTTCCAGTTGATCCACAATCTTTGCGAATTCATAGTATTTGCTGGTTGGCTCGCTGTCCGGCGCGCTGATAATTAGTGGAGTCCTGGCTTCATCTATCAAAATGCTGTCAATTTCGTCCACAATGGCGTAAAAAAGTTCACGTTGAACCATGTGCGAAGCGTGCTGTGCCATATTATCTCGCAAATAGTCAAAACCAAGTTCGTTGTTAGTTGCGTAAAGAATGTCCGCAGAATAAGCTTCACGCCTTGTTACCGAACGCATATGCTTAACGTCCATAACTAGCCCTTGGGTTTCGCTTTCCAGGCGTTTTAGCTCTTCTTCCTCAGGCTGGTAAGAAGGGTCGTATAGAAAAGATTTTTCGTGCTGAATGGAGGCTACGGAAATTCCTAAATAGTGAAAAATCGGTCCCATTAAACTGGCTTGCCACCTGGCCAAATAGTCGTTCACTGTAACCAAATGTGCGCCTTTTCCGGCTAACGCGAACAGGACCAAAGGCAAAGTGGCGGTCAAAGTTTTTCCTTCCCCGGTCTTCATTTCCGCAATTTTTCCGTTGGCCAAAACAAAACCTCCCACTACCTGCACGTCGTAATGGAATTGGTTTATGGTTCTCTTAGCAGCTTCGCGGGTCAACGCAAAAGCCCTGGCAGCAATTTTGTGCAATTGTTTGATAATTTCATCTTCTGATTTTAATTCAGCAATCAGCAATCTGAAATCAGCAATTTCTTGCTTCATCTGTTCTTGTGACAGGCTCGCTACTTCATCCTTAAAGCCGTTCACTAACAAAAGCTCCTTAGAGTATGTATCCAAGGGGTTTTTGTTTTCTCCGAAAAGATTTGAAAAAAAAGACATAAAAATTTGGCCCGACTTAAGATTGAACTATGTGAATTATATCATTTTTTAAGTTTTTAAGAAATTCCAGAAGCGCCTACCAGACCTTGTGCGTTAGGGTTTAAGTAGGCGCTTCTTGGCATTGGGTGATCACTCGTCCTACCGTCCTACCGTTCCCTCCTACCGTTCGGTTATCACTCGTGTACAAGATCGTCCTCCTTACCCAGGAGGTCTTGAACGTCCTCGGGCAAAACTTTGTCCGCCCAAGGGCAATTCCCCTCCATGCTGTTTTTGACGTTCTTGTAATGCCAGGGGGTGCTCCATCCCTCTCCGGGGTAGAACATTGGTTCTACTTCCCGGCCGCAGCCGGGACACTTGATTTTCATCTCTTGCCTCCTTTAGAGAAAGAAAAGTATTTTATTATAACAAAAAGCCCGGAAAAGTCCAGGCTTTTTAAGGTTCCCAAAATTTAAACTAGTTTTCTTTTCCGGCGCCTCAGGCTCACCCGCTTGTCTTTTTCTCTTGTGAGTTGCTCCCTAATTTTAGGCAACATTAAGTCAAAGGCTTCATAAAAGTCATTGCCCCGGGCGTCGGCAAAATGGCCGTGGGGCTGAATGTCAATTTCCGCCCTAAAAACGAAGCCGCTGGAATGTTTTTTGTCCATTTCCAGCTCAACGCGAATTTTGTCCTCCGGGCGGATAAAATTAGAAAGAGCGCCAACTTTCTCTTCTATAAAATCCCTCATTGAGGGAGTAAGCGTGGTTTTTGTTGTTTTGATGTTTATGTTCATGGTTGTGCCAAAAAATAATGAGCCATGGAAATAGTATATCACATAAATCTCAATAATCTTAGAGGTGGTTGCCGCAGGGCCCAGTGGGCTATGTCTCTCGGGATGAAGAGTTTTCTCCGCACAACTTGACCGTGTATAGTCTTGGTTATACCTACTAAAGTTGCTGTATTATTGGTTCACGGTCTTTAAATTTTTGTTTTTTAATTTCCTTAAAATTTCTTTATTTAAGAGGAAATTTAAAATCTCGGGTAACCGATATCGCTTAATATAAATATATAGTAGGTGGTAATATAAATTTAAATATTTATAGCTATATTTAATTTAAAATTTACTTTTATACTACTTTTAATTTTATCTGTTCATCTTAAATTAAGATTACTTAACTGTTTCGTCATAACGTGGAACATAATTATTTGGTTCAAAGTACCTCTTTTTTATTAGCTCGAACTGATGTAAGTACATTTGATTTTTTAAACTTGGTTATCCACACCTTAAAATAAAAAACTTCCCTATTTTTGGGGAAGGTAAAAAAACAAGCCCTGTTTTAAGACTTAAAAAAGTTCTTTAAATCCAATCAATTCAGGCTCGAAGTCTAGCTTTATTAAGCATTTAGCAGAAACTATTTGTCTGACTTTACTTGCTAAAGTTAAAACTTCATTAGCAGTTGCTGTTCCCGTTTTATTAATAATTACCAGCGGTTGGTTGTGATTAATACCGGCGCCGCCTTCTTGCATATCCTTTAAACCGCAAAGTTCTAAAAGATATGCTGCCGGGACTTTAATTTGTTTCTCTTCAGTAAATTTTTTCTTTTCAAGCTTGCCTGCCGCTTCCGCGCCAAAATTTTTTGCTACGGCTATTCTTAGACGGAGGTAGTCATTTTCATTAAGCAAAGGGTTTTTAAAAAATGAGCCCGCGTTGCCTTTAACTGCCTCTGTGGGAAACGGAAATTTTTGGTTTCGAATCTCAATTACCGCTTGCCGTATTTCGCTAAGAGCCGGTTTTTTTTCTTTAAATTTATTTGCCAAATCGCGGTAGCTGAAATTAGGGCTACCTTCTTTTTGGAGTTTGAAAATAATGTTAAATATAATAAACTTACCCCGGGAAACAGTATTAAAAATACTCTTGCGATAACCAAAGTGGCATTGCCAGTTTTTTATGTTTTGGTTGTTTAAGCTTTCCTTGTTAAATACGTCTACTGACTCAACGACCTTGCTCGCCTCCTGTCCGTAAGCGCCGACGTTCTGCACAGCAATGGCGCCGGTAGAGCCCGGGATGTGGGATAAATTTTCAATCCCCCACCAGTTGTTGCTGACCGAAAACTTTACTACCTCGTCCCAAATTTCACCTGAAGCCACCTTTAAGAGAACATCCTTATCATTCTGGCTTAAAACCTCAATGCCTTTATTTACTACTTTAATTACCAAACCGCCAAAGCCCTGGTCACTAACTAAAATATTACTGCCTCCGCCTAAGACAAAAACATTCAGGGCGTGTTTTTTTGCAAACTCGTACGCTGTCAGAGCTTCAAATTGGTCGTTGACAATGCAAAAATACCTGGCAGGGCCGCCAATTTTAAAAGTAGTATGAGGAGCTAATGCGATATTTTCCTGAATTTCCATTATTTAATGCTATTTCTTAAAGTTTCCTTAATTTTGGCATAATCTGGAATTGTTTGCTCAACTAACCCCCAGAATCTCTTTGAATGATTAAACTCCTTTAAATGACACAACTCATGGACTATTAAATAATCCAGCTGTTCTTTGGACAAAAAAATAATCCTATAATTAAAGTTTAAGTTTCCTTTCTTTGAACAACTGCCCCAGCGGGTTTTCTGGTTTTTGACATTTACTTTATTATAACTAAACCGATAAAAACTGTTCCATTCTTGAATTTTCTGTTTAGCCATTACGAGCGCCAAAGTTTTATATTTTTGATATTCTCTTTTGCCACCTTGAATGAAGCTTGTTCCCTTAAACTTTTTAAAGTGCTCTACTTTGTCTAAAATCCACGCCCATTTTTGTTTTAGAAAAAAATCTAGATTGCTTTCATTAAAGCCCCAAGGGACAGTTACAACAACGGAAGAGTCGCAGTAAACAGCAACGCGCAGGCGCCGCGCCCTCCTGCTCTTCCGTATACTATACGGAATTGAGCGGCTTTCCATTTTGAGATGGCTTAGCATTATTTATTCTCCAATTTATTTAAAATTTCCAGCATAACCTTGTTCTGATTTTCTAGGTGAAGCAAAATTGTTTCTATTTCCCGTTCAGCTTTAGTGTTCACGTCAAAGTCAGCTTCCGCCCTTGCCTCCGCGTGGCGCCCCTGCAGGTTTTGGCCGATCATAATCAGAGGCATTAAAAAAATCTGAATCATGTTTGAAATAAACAGCCACATCACAAAAGCAGGAAAAGGGTCGAAACGAAGGCCTTGCGGAGCTAACATATTCCAAGAAAGCCACGAAACTGTCCAGCAGAAAATTATCAAAAAGAAACCCATTGTTCCAACATGGCCTGTGATCCAGAGAGCCAGGCGTTCTAAATCGGTTAAATGCTGTCTGTGCTCCCGGTTAGCGTTAAGAATTGGCTTGCGCAGCTTTCTTAGCTCTTCTAAAGATTTTGGCTGTTGTATGTTTTGCATATATTTAAAATTATTAATGTTAAATTATTTTTTTAACTCATAAGCTAATCGGTTAAAGCTGCCTACGGCCATAATAATTACTACGTCACCTGCCTTAAGCTCATTTTTTAGAATTTGCAGTGCTTCTGTCTTGTCGTGCACTTTTCTGATTTTAGATAGTTTATTGCTTATTTTGGATTTAATTTCCGCTACAACTTGATCGGAAGTAATGCTTGCGTCTTTGGCACTTTCTCTTGCGGGATAAATTTCGGAGATTAAAATTTCATCGGCAGCGTCAAAAGCCGCCGCCAAGTCCGGGAGCGTTGCCTTGGTACGGGAAAAAGTATGGGGCTCAAATACTACCCAAAGTTTTCCTTTGCCGGAAGAATTTGTAAAATATTTTAGCTTGGCCGCTTCAAGGGTTTGTTTTACTGCCGTTGGATGGTGAGCGTAGTCGTCAATGATCGTGATGCCGTTTTTTTCGGCCACAACTTCAAAACGGCGCTTTATTCCTTTAAAACTGAGCACTTCTAAAGCTAATTGGTGCTGGGTAAATCCTAGAGCCCGCAAGGTTGCTATAACAGCCAGGCTATTGTAAACATTTAATTTTCCCGGCAATTGGATTTTATACTCTTCAGTTTCGCCAAGCAGTTTGGCAATGGAATTTTTAGAAAACTTATTTTCTACTGAAAAAGAAGTGTGGTCGCGCCCGTATTCAATTGAGCTCGCTTGATAGTCAGCCAAATTCTCCATGCCAAAGCTAACTGAAGCCAAATTACTTTCGTGAACCAGTTTAACCAATTCTGGATCGTCTGCATTGTAGACAATAAGGCCATCCTCGGGCATATTGGCAATCAGCAGCGCGAACTCTCTTCTAAGCTCTTCAAAATTTGGGAACAGGTCCGGATGGTCGTACTCCAAGTTAGTCAAAACTAGAATATCTGCCTTGTAATAAATAAATTTAGGCGTTGGGTCGTCAAACTGAGATTTATATTCATCGCCTTCAAAAACAAAATAATGCCCGGAACCGTAATGGCAGTTGTTTTCATAATTTTGCAGCACCCCCCCTACTAAAAAAGAGCTGTTGTCCAAATGCTTAACCAAGTGCCCGAGCAGTCCCGCTGTGGTTGATTTGCCGTGTGTTCCGGCCACTACAATCCTTAAAACATTTTTAGACAATTCATAAAGTAGTTCGGGAAACGAAGCGCGGGGCAGATTTTGTTCAAGAACATATTTGACTTCCGGATTTTTTAAGTCCTCGCTGGCGGAAAGCACATACAAATCCGCGCCCGAGTGAATTATATTGCCAACTTCATATCCCTTAAAATAAGAAATTTTATTGCCGTCTAAAACTTTTTTTGCGGGATCATAAAGTTCCTTACTGTCGCTGCCAGAAACATAATAGTCAAAGGACTTAGCAATGCTCGCGGCCGCTGACATGGCAATGCCGCCTATGCCCACAAAGTAGATTCTGGCGCTGTCTTTGTTTAAAATTTCTGTCAAATTTTCGTTTTGCATAGTAATTAACTTCTCATTAAACCTTTTCCAAAATTTTCTGTTTATTTTTAATCAACTGTTTAATTTTTGGCATATATTCCTCGGCCGATTCTCTGCCCATTTGGTAATAGTATTTTGCAGATCCTTCTGGAAATTCAGTTAGGCGAAGCTGGGGCAGCAAAGGAGTAATCATTAAATCACAAAGCTCATTTTTTTCGTTTTCAGGACTATTGGCTGCTATTGCCAAATCCAAACTTTTTCCCAAGACTTGAAAAATTCCAGGGGTTCGTTCAATTTCTAAATTTTCTTCAAACTGAAAAAGATTTCCAAAAAGGGACTCAATCTCTTCTGCAAAAAAAATTTTCTTTAAAAAATTAAAAGCCTTTTTTATTCGAATCTGCGGCTTGCCAAAAATATACTTGTTTCCCTGCATTTTGACTCCAACGGTAACATCCATACCCGCTCCGCGCAAAATGTCTCCCGGAATAATAGTCAGCAGTCCTCCATCTACTAAAGTTTTTCCGCCCCACTTCGACGGCTCAAATATGCCGGGTAAAGTGCATGAAATCACAGCGGCTTTGGCAATATCGCCCATACAGAGCAAGACTTTTTCGCCGCTTTCTATGTCTACGGCCGCAAAACCCATTAGCGGTCTTACATCTTCAAAACTCAAATTTTTAGTAAAATTATCACGAATTTCCTGCTCAACCAAATCCAGAGAGAACAACCCGCCCTTTTTACTGCGGGCGAGATAGTTCTTAAAATTTTTATTATTTAAAGACAGTATTTTTTCTTTGAACGCCGGCATAGTCCCGCAAGCATAGGCGGCGGCAACCAAAGAGCCGCCGCTGCAAGCGGCAATATAGTCAATCTTAATCTCCTGTTCATCCAGAACTTCTAAAAAGCCAATATAAAAAGAACTCCTGTTGCCGCTGCCGCCCAAAGCCAGGCCAAAAGTTGGCCTTATTGCCGGCTTGGATTCTTTAGTTGGAATGGTTTTAAGACCGGGCATATTATTTGGCAGTTTCTAAAATTATTTTTGCAATCTTTTCAGCTGAATCTTTTGGCATCAAAGTGGCGATATTTTTTTTGTAAGTTTCCTGTAACTCATAATTATAAAAAATTTGTTTAGTGCTAAGAACCAAGCGTTCCGGGGTCAGCCTGCCTTGAGGAATGACCATGCCCGCGTTATGCCTTAAAACATAATAGGCGTTAACTTCCTGGTGGCTGTTTGGCATCGGCACTATTATGGAAATCTTTCCTAGGTTTGAAAGTTCAGTAATAGTAGAAAGTCCGGCCCGGCATAATACCAAATCCGCAGCCGCGTAAGCCTTGCCCATATCCGAAATGAACTCAAACTGCTTGTAATTAAAGGAATTCTGTGCGAAAAATTTGCTTTTTCCGCTTGAATGTATAATTTGCACAGTCTTTTGCAAAAACGGCAAACTGTCTCCAATTAGCTTGTTTAAAAACTCGGAACCCGTGCCGCCCCCAAGCACTAAAAGGACCGGCAGGTCATTGTGTAAGTGAAAAAAATTTAAAGCTTCTTCCTTATTGTGGTTTTCAAATTCTTTGCGAAAAGGGTTTCCGGTAAAATAAATTTTCTGTCCTTGCTTTTTGTAAAAAAACCCGTAGGAAGTGCTAAAGTCCTTTAACGAGTCATTAAAGGTTACTGTTATTTTTTTTGCGGGTATTTGGCAAAGGCTGTTGGCCATGCTCGGCAGGTAGTCCTGCTGGTGGATGACCGAGGGGATTTTTAAAAACCAGCCCGCCCAGATTACCGGAACTTGGACAAAACTCCCCGCGGCGAAAATACAATCCGGGCGAAATTTTAGAAGAATAAAAAATGACTTAAAAAATGCCGCCAAAATAAGGAACGGGCTAAAAAAATTTCTGAAGGAAAAATACCTCCGTAATTTGCCTGCCGGGATGTGCAAAAAACTCATACCAGCTTTAGCCGCCATTAATTTCTCGGGGCCGTTTTTTGTGCCGACCAGAAGAAAGGCAGATTCTGGATCATGTATTTTTAAAGCCTCAGCCACGGCCAAGAGCGGAGAAATTGGACCGCCGCTGCCCCCGCCGGCAAATAGGATTTTCACCCCGTTAGAAGTTGTCCTCATTTTTTTATTAGCGTATATTCCATTAATAATTTCCCGTTAATATTAGTCATAAAAAAAATATTTCTAACGGGGCTCATATTATGATTTTAACATTTTATCATTTAAGCATTCAATATAAAGCCCCAAGGTCTGCTTGGCTGTAGTTTTCCAGTCAAAAAGGCGGCTTCTTTTTAAGCTCGCTGCCTGCAATCTTTCATAATAAAGGCGGTCCTTAGCAATAAAATTCAATTTTTTGGCAATATCTTCTACGTCTTCCGGATCAAAATAAATAGCCGCGTCGTCGTAAATTTCATTAAAGACCGGGGTGTCTGAGACCACCAAAGGAAGTTTAAAGCCCATAGCTTCAACACCAGGGAGACCGTAGCCCTCGTGCATAGAGGCTGAAACATAAGCAAACGCGCCCTGGTAAAGAGCTGTTAGGTCCAAGTCCTCGACAAAGCCCGTAAAAACCAAGTTATTTTTATGTTTGATGTCCATGGCATGGTGGCGGATTTCCGGGTAATGGGAATCTGCCTTGCCCGCAATAACCAAGTCCATTTTAAAATTACTTAAGCTCAAAAACCGGTCAAATCCCCTGCTTAGATTAACAAGATTTTTCTTTCTTTCCAGCACCCCGACAAATAAAAAATATGGCTTATCAAGAAAAAAATTTCTTTTGACTTCCGTAACTTGATTTTCGCTTAAATCCGCTTTCAAAGAACTGCCTTCGTAAATCACTTCTATTTTGCTTCCGGCGCTTGAGAAATATTTTATTATTTCTTCGCCCGCAGCCCGGGAAACGGCAATAATTTTTTTTGCTTTTCTAATAGCTGAGCCAACGACTTTTTTGTAGGCCAAAAAGTGGATGGGGTTCCCGCCTCCCAGCTTATGATGAACCAAATCATGGACGGTTATGGCAAAAGGCTTTTTGTAAAAAATTGGCACGTTGAAATTGGGAAAATGCATTAAATCTAAATCGTACTTATTCAAAACTTTTGGCAAACGCAGCTGCTCGGCCAAGGAATAATGGCCTATCCCTGTTTTAATTAGGTTAGCATTTTTGTAATTGGAAAAAACCGCTAAATCCGACTCATCAGCTGTTTTATAATTGTAAAACAGAAAATATTCATTTTGTTTATCAAGAAGCAGCAAATTTGAGACCAACTCAAAAATATAGCGGCCTATCCCGCCATGCCTTTTGCCTAACATTCGAATATCTATGCCAATTTTTGCCATTTATGCCAAGCTGTTTAATTCTTTTAACGCCCTGGCCGCTGTAAAAGTCCAGTCAAAAGCCTTTGCCCTTTCTGCCCCCTTTTTTATCAGCTGCTCGCGCAAAGCGCCGTCTTTTAAAATTTTATCCAGAGCTTTGCAAATATCCTCGGAGCTATATGGATTAACCAGCAAAGCGCAGTCTCTGACGATTTCGGGAACCGAGCTAATTTGGCTCGCAACAACCGGAGTGCCAGAGGCAAAAGCTTCCAGCGGCTGGAAACCAAAACCTTCATAAAAACTAGGGTAAACTAAGGCTTTAGCCATGCTGATAATACCGGGCTTGTCCTTTTCATCTATGTAACCAAGGCTCAAAATCCTGCTCGATTTCCTGCTTTGTTTAATCGCCTGAAATATTTTTTTGTCTTTCCAGCCCTTTTTTCCCGCAATCACCAAAAAAGCGGGGGCAGAAAGGTGCTCAAACGCCTTGATCAAATTTCCCAGGTTCTTTCTTGGTTCCAGAGTATTCAAAAACAAAAAAAAGTCTCCCGGCAAACTGTAAAAGTTGCGCAGTTGCCTTTTTAATTCATAGCTTTGGGGCTTAAAAAACTCGTGGTCAAGCCCGGGGTTGATAACCTTAATCTTTTTTTCGTCTACATTGAAAAGCTTGATTAAATCAGCTTTGGTATATTCGGAAACCGCCAGTATTAAGTCGGCCCTTTGGTAGGATTTTTGATAGTTTAAATATTTATGCCAAAACCTTCTTTTTAGGTCATAAAATTCCGGAAAAATTGTCGGGGAAAGGTCGTGAACAGTAATTATAAGCTTAGTCTTTGGCGCAATATTATACATGCCCAAATTCGGCAAAAATAGGCAATCGAAGTCGCCTGTTTTTTTTTCCATTCTCAATATCCCTGTTTTTAGAGCGAAGTTGAAAAGTTTGTTGGGAATCTTGGTGGTCCTTGTTTCAGAATTCACAAAATGCAAATCGGGCACCGGTGTTTTTTGCCAGGCGTTATAAAAAAAGGTATAGAAATTTTTTTTATCAACAGCCAACAAATTTGAGACAAGGTTAAAAGCGTAGTTTTCTACACCCGATACTCTCCCGCTTTGCAGGCTTCGTAAATCTATAGCGATATGCATTTTGGTCACATCTTCTGGCTAATAAATTCTTGTACTCTTCGTTTAAAAATTTCAAAGCTAAATTGTTCAGCATGCCGCCTTAAAACCTCTGCTGGGTATTTGGTTGTTTGAAAATTCAAGATTAGGTTTTTTAACAAATCTCCATCCGCGGAATTGAATAATTCTCCGGTCTTACCTAGGACTATAGTTTCAAGATTGCCGCCCTCGGCAAGGCCGATTGTCGGCGTGCCGCAAGCCGCAGCTTCCAGTGGCATTAAGCCAAAATCCTCTATTTGAGGAAAAATTAGGGCTTTAGCGCCGCTGTATTCATCCCTAAGCTGCTCATCTGTGAGCCAGCCTAAAAACTTAATATTAGAGCTAGCCGATGATCTTAGCGTCTGCTCTTCTCGACCTGTGCCGACTACATGCAACGGAAGATTCAAGTGATTGAATAATTCAATAATTGAATCATTATTTTTGTGGGCCTGCAGCCTACCGCCGATTAAAAAATAATCCTCTTTATGCCGGGTCGAGTGCCAAAAATCAGTATTTATAAAAGGGTAAATTACGACGCTGTCGCGCTTATAATACTCTTTAATCCTTCTTTGAACTTCTTTGGAATTGGCTATAAAAAAGCTTACGGATTGTGCTCCCTTAAAGTCCCATTCTTTTATTAAACGGAGTAATAATTTCGCCGGGTAGCGTAAAACCAGAGGCACTTCCTGGCTTAAGTAGCTAGGGTCGCTCCACAGAAACCTCGCCGGAGTATGGCAATAATTTATATGAATAACGCCTTTAGAAACCCTGATATTTTTAATGAATCCGGAGCTTGTTGAAAAAACCAAGTCAAAACCTTCAAATTTCAGTGAATTGACCGCCTCGGGAATTAAGAACAGCCAATATTTTAACCTCGGCAAAATGTTATAAAATTTTTGTAAAAAGGATACACTAATCTTCCAACCCTTGTACCTGCTTGCAAATTTTTTGTCCAAAACCAAAGCATATACCGGCGCCCCCGGAAAAATTTTATGCAGGCCCTCAATTAACCTTTCCGCGCCCCCTAATTGGCTGAATGAATCATGAGCTAAAGCAATCTTCATAGAGTAATCTCAAATATACAAATTGATGCAAATATACAAATAGCTATTGGTCACGCAAGGATATACTAGAATTAATTCGTATATTTGCGCTAGATTCGTATATTCGCGATTACTAGTAATCTTGGTTATTTTTTTTGCCAAAAAATATCAGCCAAAAACTTTTGGCCAAAATTTTTATATCCAGCCAAATCGACCAGTTCTCAATATAGTAGGTGTTCAGCTTAATCTCTTCTTCAAATGGCAAGTCAGGCCAGTTAGTTTGCATAAGCTGGCAGGGGCCAAAAATTCCGGGCTTAATACTGAACATCCTTCTGTATCTGTTTCTGTAGCGCTCTACTTCGTCTAAGACGTGTGCCCTGGGCCCGGTCATGCTCATGTCACCCTTCAGAACGTTCCAAAATTGGGGGATTTCGTCAAGCTTGGTTTTTCTTAAAAAACGGCCCACCTTTGTCACCCGCGGGTCATTCCTGACTTTCAAAAATGGCGCTGTATCCCCCCCGCGGTTATTTTGCTTCCATAGCTCCTGCCTGACTTTCTCCGCTTCCTGCCCCCCGTAATCATCGCCAATGCTTAAGTGGCTGTACATGCTTCGAAATTTATAGAACTTAAAATCCTTATCTTTTCCGCCGCGCTTTGCGGAATAAATTGTTTTTCCTCTGCTATCAAGTTTAATTGCAATAATAATAGCTAAAAAAAACGGCAGGGTAATGATTAGGCAAAAACTTGAAATAATTACATCCATAACACGTTTGACTACCCGGCCCCAACCGTCAAGCGGGGTATTTTTAAGGCTGATCACAGGAACGCCGTTTAAGCTGTTGGTTTCAATGGCGTTCCTTTGCACCTCAAAAAGATCCGGCACAAAGCTGTAATGGAGGCCCTTATTGCGGCAAAATTCCACTAGTTTTAATTTGGCATCATAGCCTAGGCCGGTATAAGCCTGCAAAATTTCGTCTATCTTTTTCTGGCTATAAAGCTGCTCTAGGAGTCTCAAAGTCTCCTCGTTGTAGTTAAGTTCTTTAACAATTTCGTAGCCGTAATACTTATTTTTAAAAAATTTTTCAATAATCTCCGTGTCAAAATTTGGGCCGCTGATTATTACCAATTTGTGGAGGCCGTAATTTTTTGAGAACAAATATTCCTGCAGTAGTTTCAGGGCAAGCCTGCCAAAAATCACCAAAACTATCCCCAAGCCCCAGGTGGCTAAAATTATAAATCGCGAAGGGAAAATGCTTTGGTTAAAAAAGAAAAAGAGTATGACCACGAACAAACCCAGGGAGACGCCGATTATTATGCGGGCGAATTCCTGGGAAAATTTTCTGGTGCCTTTTAGGTTGTAAAGTCCCAGCCAGGCGAAAATCAATAAAAGAGCGGGAATAATTTCATAGGTGACCCTCAAAAAGTCGTGAATATTCAGTTGGTATAAAATCGGACCAACCAGGCTAATGCTGTGCTGCCTTAAATAAAAAGAAATAATAGCGGCTATAAGCAGCATAATAGCGTCGGTTGGAACTGAAATTAAGTTAAAGATTAGCTCAGTTTTTTTCATTATAGTAAATTATTATACCATTTTGGCTTGACAAAAACAAGTTTTCTTGCTAAGCTTCTAAAGCTTTAAGCAAACCGAATAATCGCTCTTTGATGAGCATCGAAAGATGAATATCAGAGGGAGGAAAGTCCGAACACTTATTTGATATCCTCTATAGAGCTATCAAAAAGGGTAGCGGGTAACACCCGTCTGGAGTAATCCTCGAGGTGCGAACAGTGACGGTTGATCTTGAAAAGGGTCAACTGTCCGGTCATCCGACCGGACAATGTCTCAAGGTAATTTGAGAATTGAAACGGCTAAATCCTTACCTGAGTGCAAGGCCAAGTTTGGTAGGCTGCTTGATCCCGATAGCAATATCGGGACTAGATAGATGATTATGTAAAAACAAAATTCGGCTTATGAGTTTGCTTAAGGCATAAAAAAACTCTTCCATTTTTGGAAGAGTTTTTTTAATTTTAACGCTTAGCCCACTGTGGGGATCTGCGCGCTCTTTTTAATCCTGGTTTCTTTCTTTCTTTTTTCCTGTCGTCACGGGTTAAAAGTCCGTTCTTTTTTAAAATTTTTCTGTGTTCGGGGGAAGCTTTACCTAAAGCCGTTGCAATGCCGTGCCTTAAGGCGCCTGCCTGGGAGTGGGCGCCGCCGCCCAAAATATGCGCAGTAAAATAAAAACTTTTTTCTAAGCCTGTAAGGGAAAAAGGCTTAATAATTTCTTCCTGGTGGAATTGGTAGCCGAAATATTTATCAAGAGGCTTCTTGTTGACTATATTCTCTCCCTTGCCCGGAAACAGCCTAACATTGGCAATCGCGGTCTTCCTTCGGCCTGTAGCAAAGACATACCTGACTTTGTCTGTATGAGCTTTTTCAGCCTTTGCTTCTTTTGCTTCCAAAATCATTTCAGCGTGCTTTATCGGAAGCTCGGCTGGAGTGGTTTTTTCCGGCTTGCCTGGAGCGTGAGCCGCAGGCTTACGGTGAACCGAGTCTTTTTTCTTTTTTACCCGCGGCTTGGCCGGAGTTTTATGCGTTGCTGATTTTTTAGTTGTAACTGGTTTTGTTGGCATTTTATAATACTTTATCAATTTTAAAATTATGTTCTTTGCCTGTTACCAATTTTAGGCGCGCAATTAAAGCTTTTCTAAATTTTAGGTCGTCTAACATATTGTAAACAGCCCTTCTTAAAATACTTTCCGGATGCTTTTGAAACTCCACTTGCAAAGTGGTGCTCTTAATCCCGCCCAAGTAGCCGGAGTGTCTGTAATATCTCTTTTGGCTAAATTTTCTGCCTGAGAATTTCAACTTCTCCGAGTTAATAGCGACAACAAAATCACCCATATCGGCATTCGGCGTAAAATTCCTCTTATGCTTGCCGCGCAATAGGCTGGCTATTTTGCTGGCGACCCGGCCATAAGTATCACTAGAGGCATCAACTTGAAGCCACAATCGCCTGCCCTCTCCCGGTAATTTAAGTTTCTTCTTTGTCATAAAAATTATTCAACTAACTCCAAAACAACTTTGGAAATGCCTGAATTAGGAGCGCTTAGTTTGGTCATGCGGGTGTAGCCGCCGGTTTTTTTGGCGTACTTTGGCCCAAAAATCTCTAGGGTTTTTTTGGCGGCGTTTTGGGTTAATTTAGAAAACAGCTGGCGCCTTATATGCAGTGAATCTGTTTTTGACTTGGTAATTAATTTTTCCACATAAGGCCTCACAGCTCTGGCATTTGCCAGAGAAGTCTCTATGCGCTCATACAAAAGCAACGAAGAAGCCAAAGTTCTCAGTAGTTTCCTTTTGTGGTCCATCCCCTTGCCGAATTTTTTCTTTTTTCTATGTCTCATACGATTAAATTAAACTACTCGGCCCCTGCCGGACGACCCAAAAATTCATAGATTTCCTTAATGCTCTTTTCGCCCAAGCCTTCCAAATTCCTTATCTGGTCGTTGCTTAAAACTCTCAAAGCTTCCATAGTTTTTATACCATTTTTTGTCAAAGCGTTCTTGGATCTCGTGGAAAGAGTCGAAGCCTGAATCTCATTTTCTCCTTGTTCGGAGGCTTGAGCAGCCTCGCTTGTGTTTTCCAAAGCCCCCGGCTCTCCGGCTTCAATTTTTCCTTCCGCAGCGCCAAAACCTCCTGAAAACATCATAGTAAAATGGTCAACCAGCACATGAGCGGAAATATCCACAGCTTCTTGGCCGGTCAAAGTTCCATCGGTTTCCATTACAATATCCAGCTTTTCGTAGTTAGTAAATTGCCCGACGCGCACATTGGTCACGTCAAAGTGGACGGCCCTGACAGGGCTGAACATTGCGTCCAAAGCTATCATCCCCAGCTCTAATTTCTGGTTTTCCCTGGCTTCCACCGGCAAATACCCCCGCCCCTGCTCAATTACTAATTCCATATCCAATTCGGAATTCTTGTTGTCTAAAGTCGCTAAGTGCAAGTCCTTATTTACGACCTGAACCTGGTCGGTCTCTTTAATATCTCCAGCGGTAACTACTTTTTCCCCTTTGGCTTTTAAGTGGATTTTTACGGGTTCCTGGCTGAAGCTTTTTACCCGCAGTTGCTTGAGGCTCAAAATAATTTGGATTACGTCCTCTTTAATGTTAGGAATGGTGGAAAATTCGTGGTCAACAAATTTAATTTTAACCGCGGTTACCGCGGCTCCGGGCATTGAGGAAAGCAAAACACGCCTCATTGCGTTGCCAATAGTATATCCAAAACCCGGATACAAAGGCTCGACGACAACACTGAATTTATTCTTTTCGAGTTCTGTAACTTTCGGCTGATTAGGTAATGGTATTGCTTCCATAGAATCTCCTAAATTTTAACAATTAATGATTTACGATTAATCCCTCAGTTAATTGTTAACGGTCAATTGTTAATTTTTTAAATTCTGCTGTAATGTTCAACTATTAATTGGGCGTTTATTCTGCTGTCTATCATTTCAGGAGTTGGCTGCCCTAAAACTTTACCCGAAAACGCATCCGGCTTTAACTCCAGCCATTCCTGCGGCTGGTGGCTTTTTAACTTTTCTTTTACCCTTTCCATATAGGAGCTATTTTGCTTGTTCGCGCGGACAGAAACCTGGCCGCCGACTTTTAAAGAAAAAGAAGGGATGTTTACTTTTTTACCGTCAACTTCAAAAAATCCGTGGCTAACCAGCTGCCTGGCCTGTGCCCGGGTCTGGGCAAACCCCAGACGGAAAACAACGTTATCCAAGCGCATTTCCAGGAGCTTAAAAAGGTTGTCACCGGTTACGCCGGGCTGAGTAAGCGCCTTTTTAAAGTATCTTCGGAATTGTTTTTCCTGGGTGCCGTAGCTGATTTTTGCCTTTTGCTTTTCCCGAAGCTGCAAGCCATACTCAGACATCCTAACCCGGTTCTGGCCGTGCTGTCCCGGAGGATAGGCACGTTTTTGCAAGACCTTGGTATCCTTCTCAGTGAATGCCATTCCCAAGCGGCGCGCTTTTTTTGCTTTTGGACCTGTGTATCTCATAAAAAAATAAATAATGATAACTATTACAATGACTATAATCTTAATATCGACAACTTTTGTTCCTTATCGTTATAGTTATAGTTGCCTTATGCTATACTCTTCTCGCTTTTTTTGGCCTAACTCCGCCGTGTGCAATGGGTGTCTGGTCTTTAATAGAAAGCACATTAAGGCCCGATCCTTGCAAAACCCTAATTGCCGATTCCCTGCCGCTGCCGATTCCTTTAATTAAAACATCCACTTCCGTTAACCCCCGCTCCTTAACTCTGTAAAGAACATCTTCCATAGTTCTTTGTCCTGCGTATGGAGTGGATTTTTTTGAACCTTTAAAGCCGACCTTGCCGCTGCTGCCCCAAACCAAAACGTTGCCGGTTAAATCGGTCACCGCAATAATTGTATTATTGTAAGTGGAATTAATATAGATCTTACCTTTAGTGGTTTTTGCTTTGGCCTTTTTCTTTTTTCCCGGCTTAATTTTAGCCTTGGCTCCGGCAGCATCAACTACCGGCATAGCCGAAGCATCTTCGGCCGTGTCATTCATTTCCACTTTTGGGTCAACATTTTTTGTAATTTCGTCTGCCATAATATAAAATAAGGAATTTAGATGCAAGCACTAGGTTTTCTCTGCAGATGCTTTCCGGCCGGATCCGGCGGTTTTACGAACGTTGCCGCGACGGGTCCTGGAATTGGTCTTGGTTCTCTGCCCTCTGACAGGCAAGCCTTTAATGTGCCTACTGCCTCTATAAGAACCGATTTCTTTTAGCCTCTTAATATTCAACAAAATTTGCTGGCGTAAATTGCCTTCAACTTTAAAATTCTTTTCAATATAATCCCGCAAACGGCTTACTTCAATTTCAGAGAGGTCTTTTGTGCGCTTGTTCGGGTCAACAGAAACTGCGGCAAGAATTTTTTTTGACAAGCTCAAACCGATGCCAAAAATAAACGGCAAAGCCGCTTCAATTCTTTTTTCATTGGGAATATTTACACCTGCAATGCGAGCCATAAAATAAATTAAAAATTTAAAATGAAAAGTTTAAAATTATAGATATTTTTGCTCTGCAAAAACTCATTAATTTTTAATTTTGCACTTTTAACTTTACACTGTTCTAGCCTTGCCGTTGTTTATGCTTAGGATTTTTGCAAATAACATAAATCCTGCCAAATCTTTTGACGATTTTACAATTTTTACAAATAGGTTTTACACTGGCTCTTACCTTCATGAGTAATCTCAAATATACAAATTAATTCAAATATACAAATAGCTATTGGTCACGCAAGGATATACTAGAATTGATTTGTATATTTGCGAATGCTATCTGAACCTTCTTATTAGCCTACCCTTGGTTAAATCGTAAGGGGTCATTTCAATTATGACTTTGTCTCCCGGCAATACTCTAATCAAATTCACCCTCATTCTGCCCGAAAGGTGCCCAAGAACAATCTGCCCGGAGTCCAATTGCACACGAAAAACAGCATTAGGCAAATTTTCAATTACTTTGCCCTCTAATTCTATTGTTTCTTTTTTACCGGACTTTCCTAAGTCTTGATTACTGTGGGACAAATTCTAGTAAATATAGCTAATAAAATAACTTATTACTTTGTATATATTAACACAAATAAAAAAAATGTCAAATGCAAAGGATTATGATTCTCTTATAAAATTACCGCTTAGATAAGGGCAAAAAAATTATATCCTATAATCCCCCTCTAATTACAGAAATTTTTTGCCTAAACCACGGAAAGTTTTGCTGCCAGGCTGGAGCCAAAATTATGTCAATCTTTTCTATTTCCGGACGGGATTTTAAGATTTCATTAACCTCGGATTTGCTTTTTCCCACCAAGCCTTGGGCTAAATCGTTTAAATCCATCTTCCTGACCGCTTTGCCTTCAAAATGCACTAAGAGGATGGCAATCTCATTTTGAAGGTCCATACTTTTAATTTTGTAATCAATCTGCCCATGCTCATTTAACTCTAAAGTTTTATCCTGCGACATTGTTTGGCTGATTCTGTCCATAACCAGTTTTTGCAGCTGCCCTTGGTCAAACCCCAGGCCCGTAATGTTGGCATTTAGAACGGCTTCAAAGCTCGGACTCTCTGAATTTACCGCTTTGTCGGTTATAAAAGACTTTATTTCTATATTATAAGATTTCTCAGCTACTGTGAGGTTGTCTTTCGCCAATTTATCTTTTAGAGACTGAATTAGTTGATTGGTTAAAAAGGTTTGGCCATCTTTAATATCTTGGTCCGTAACTACAGAAATAAATCTTGAGGTACCTCCGGTTATTGCCGTGTCAATTTTGGCGTATAAGAACTGCGGGTTGCTGCCAAACACCTGATTGCTGATTTCCATTCTCGTTCCGGCCGGCAAATTAAAGCTTTCACCGCCGTCTTGGGCAATAACTGCAAAAGAAGCCCCTAAAGAATTTGGATTAATCTCCTTGGTTTTCGGATTTTTATAGGTTACGGGCTTGAGCGAGTTTATATCCTGCGCCAAACGGTATGTTTTACTGCCGACAGTTAAAATTGTTGTGCTTGATTTTAAATTTATGGGCAGCTTGGTAAAATTATAAATCTTCACGGTGCCGGAGGCTTTGTTGCCGACTTCTTTTTTACCCTGGCTTTGAAAAGTATTTTTTGACTGCAGCGATTCGGAGATTTTTTTTGCCGGCAAAATTAATTTTGAAACATCCGCGGCCTGAACATTGGCGCCCAAACTGATTTCCATATCTCTGGTTACCGGCTCGGTTTTGGGGTAAACGATTACTGTGGCTTTAGGCAAAACTACAAAAAATACCAAAAGAATAATTAATAAACTGGCGGCGGCTAAAGCGGCAACCCGCCTCTGATTCTTATGCTTATGCTGTTTTAACTCATGAGCCTGTTTTATTTCAGAAGGAAAAACGGAGTCGGCCACTAAAATTTTTGGCGATACCGAATTCTCGTTTAAACTGCCGGGTTTTTCTTTGGAAAATTGCTCAGGCTTGCTTCCAAAAGCTAAAAGCTTAGCAAGGCCGGAAACTTTTTTAGTGCTTTGCACCTTCGGTTCATTAGCTGGCTCCAATCTTTTGCCCGGGCTTATGTCGGAAAAACTCCGTCTGCCCTTTTCAAGAAGCAAGGATTTTAATTTAAATCCGGCCTCCTCGGCGTAACCCCGCCCTTTTTCGTCCATGGTCAAAATAGAAATTTCTTTGCCGGCAAGGTCAGCCTGCTTTTTGAGCAGATGCAAATTAATTTGGTCTTTAAATAAAAAGCAGCGTTTCGGGCACACCAAAACCAGGCTGCTTGAGTTAATTTTTTTCAGCTTACCCACTATTGTGGAAACGTCGTCTTCAAGATTTAAGTAAAGATTTGACATACGATAATTGACAAAAATGATCTACCCGCCAATGCCATGTCACGATAATTGACTAATACTATCGCTATCATAACTCCCAACATTTATTGGGTAGTCATTGAAGGCGCCGGCAGGCGGGCATAAATGAAAAAAATTGACAAAATTGGACTGCACCAAGACTAAGACTATTATAGCTAAGTTGATGCTTTAAAGGAAACCCTTAAACTGCAGCCTTTTGCCAAAGCTTATATTTTTGCTGTTTTCTACTTGAGGCTGGTCAAAAGGGTTAACCTCCCGCAGAACCGAAGAATAAATGGCATACAATTGCCAAAACGCCGCCAAAGCGCCAATCTCCTCCGGAACAAAGCCGTTTATAGACAAATGAGCCACCGGGATAGCGTGAATGCGCGAATCTTCCAAAGTTCCCAATAGTTCAAAAGCTAAAGCTTTTTCAAGGGGAATTTTATTTAAGTCAAACAAGGGGTGGCCCTTTAGCTGGACGCTATGGACTGGGAGAGGAGATTGATTAACTGTGGGGTGCAAAAAATTTTCCGAGCTTAAGAAAAATCCGCAAATATTTTTAGTTCCGCCAAAAAACCGCTGGTTGGTATGGTGCTGGGACTCAGGCGCTTCGTGGGCGAAATAAGTTTGGCCCTTCGCGTCTTTGCCAAAACTTTCGTGGCAGAGCTGGACAATTAAGGCGGACATAGGAAAAAGAAAGTGCGAATAAAAAGGCATAAAGACATCCACAAAACCTTTTTGTTCCAGCTGATGCAGAACCGAGGCCGCGCGCCAGGCCAAATTGTCTTTTTTGTAATGGCTGTAAAAAAGCTTCGCGCCTTGGAACAAACCTTGTGTATCAATACCGGCAATCGCCGCAGGCAGCAAAGCTACTTCGGTAAGTCCTGTGTATCTGCCGCCAATTTCGGGGTGCAAAACAATTTCTGCCTTTAGTTTTTCGCCAATTGCGCGCAAACTGCTTTTTTGCCCGGTGATCATCAATAACGGAAAATCCGCAAACTGCATCAGGCTTTCAATTTGCGTAACATTTTCACCGGACTTGCTAATTGCAATAACTAAAGTATTTTCCGACTTTAATTTTTGTTTTAATTCAAAAATATAATCCGGGTCCACGGTGCTTAAAAAATAAGCTTTCTTTTTTGCCTGATATTTCAAAGCATTATAAAAACCATAAAAACTGGTGATGCTTCCGCCGTTGGCAACGATTAAGATGTTTTCATACTTCCCATATTTCCCCGCCAATTTTTCTATTAACTCAAAATCTGGCCGGTAACTTAAAAATTCCGGTTCATCCGGCAATTTAAAATTTTCTATGTCTTCCGGTTTCGGGCAATTGTAAAATTCAAGTTTCATAATTTACGGATCTATTCGCGCCTGCCTGCCGGCAGGCAGGGATCTGCAACGCGGATATTAACGCAGATCTAAAAAAACAAAAATCACAAAAAGATCTACTCTACAGTGGCTTTGATTCTTCTCACCCCGGCGCTTGAAGCTTCTTCTTTGGATATTTTAAAACGACCGATGATTCCCGTATGCGCAACGTGCGGGCCGCCGCAGAATTCTCGGGAGATAATCTCGTTTGATGATGGGTCAAAAATTGTGTAGATTGATACTAAGTCTCCGTATTTTTCCCCGAATACGCCAACGGCATTCATCTTTCTTGCTTCTTCAATAGGTAAAATTTCTTTTTTTACTTTTAAATCTCTTTCCACCCAGCCGTTAACTAATTCTTCTACTTGGTGAATCTCGTCTTGGGTCATTTTTTTGTCATGGGTAAAGTCAAACCTTGTCCGCTCTTCGGTAATATTGCTCCCCTTTTGCCAGACATTTTCGCCTAAAACTTTGCGCAAAGCGGCATTCATTAAATGCGTAGCCGTATGCAGGCGCACGATTTTCTCGCTGTGACTAGCCAAGCCGCCTTTAAACTGTCCGGCCGACGCAGTGCGTGAAAGTTCCTGGTGTTTTTTGAATTCCGCTTCAAATTCCTTTTTATCAATTTTTAGAGAACCGGTTGTCCTAGCCAGTTCTTCCGTAAGTTCCCAGGGAAAGCCGTAAGTTTGAAAAAGATCAAAGGCGTGTTTGCCGGTTATTTTAAGGTCATCGTTTACTTTTAAGTTCTCTTTTTTTATTAATTTTTCAAACTCCCTAAGTCCTTTTTCCAGAGTGGCTTCAAACTTTTTTTGCTCGGCGAGAATAACCTCAAAAATCCGCTCTGAATTTTGCACCAATTCCGGGTAAGCCTGGGCGTAGGTGGCAACCACTTTGCCTACAAGCGCGTCCAGCCAGTGATGCTTAAAATTCAGCAGTTTGCCGTAAACCATTGCCCGCCGCAGTAAGCGGCGCAAAATGTAGCCGCGGTCCTTGTTGGAAGGGTCAATGCCGTCAGAGGTAATAAACACAGAAGCGCGTATATGATCGACAACAATTCTGGCCCGCCTGAGTTCGTCGTTAGTGATTATGTCCTGGTCCAAGCCTGTTACTTCCCACATAGGAGCCCAAAGCTCAGTATCATAAATGGAGTGGTGGCCGTTAAGAACGGCCAAGGTCCGGTCCAAGCCCATACCTGTGTCTACGTTCGGACGGGCCAGAGGCACCAGCTTGCCGTCGGCTTTTTTTTCATACTGCATGAACACATCATTCCAGATTTCCACCCAGCGCTTGTCGTCTTTTGTTTCCTGAAAATTCGCCGGCGCCTTTGTACCGTCGTCTATCCAATAAAACATTTCTGTGTCCGGTCCGCAGGGCCCGGTTTGCCCGGCTATCCACCAGTTGTCTTCTTTGGGGAGATAAGCGATTCGCTGTTTGGAAACTCCTAAAGACAGCCAAATATTTGCCGACTCGTCGTCTCTTGGGGCGTCTGAGTCGCCGGCGAACACTGAAAAGGCCAGCCGCTCTAAAGAAATGCCTAAATATTGTTTTGATGTTAAAAATTCAAAGCTCCAGGCAATGGCCTCCTTTTTAAAATAATCCCCAAAGCTCCAATTGCCGAGCATTTCAAAAAAAGTATTATGAAAATGATCGCCGACTTCGTCGATATCTATGGTCCGGATGCATTTTTGGACATTAGCCACCCGTTTGCCTCCGGGGTGCGCCTGGCCCATTAAATAGGGCACCAGCGGGAACATGCCGGCCATTGTAAACAGTACCGAAGCGTCATTTTCGGGCACCAAACTGGCCGAAGGAATAATGGTATGGCCTTTGGATTCAAAAAAATCGAGATATTTGGTACGGAGTTCTTGGGCAGTAATTTTGGGCATCTTGTAAAACTAACCTAATTATTCTAATTAACCTAATTTCCCCGCCTGCCAACGCTAACTGTTTAAGAAAGATAGCGAAGGGTTTACATGGAAATTTCTATATAGCTATACCTTGGCGGGCAGGTAAATAATATGCAATGTCGAATGTCAGAATTTGGAAATTGGATATTGAGATTTGTTTAGGTCAATTAGAAAGGGTTAATGTTACTTTCTGCCACTAAATTTTATCGATAACGCCCATTTTTGCTTGTCATCATTGAAGATTATAATTCAATTCTCAAAATTTAGTGGCAAGCAATAACAATAGCAGTTAAATTTCCAGTTTCACTTTTAGTTGCAACGGAAAACGATGATTACTGGTGGCAGAAGATAACAATTACCCTTAGGAATTAGAAATTTATTTTGTGATTTCTTCCATGGCTTTTTCCATCTGCGGATCCTTGCCTGCCTTGGCATCTTCCTCGGTGGATTTTACTAAAATATCCGGCTCCAGCCCGTCTTTGTTTAAATTCTTTCCGTTCGGCGTAATCCATTTTGCCACCGTAACCTTTACGGCAGAACCGTTTTTTAAGTCCACCAGCTCCTGCACGCTGCCTTTGCCAAAACTTTTCTCCCCAATAAGAGTGGCAATTTTATAGTCGTGTAAAGCGCCGGAAAGAATTTCCGCCGCCGAAGCGCTGCCGCCGTTAATTAAAATTACGGTTTTTATGCCCACCAACCGGTTAGCTCCTTGCGCCAAATATTTTATAGGCTCGCCCTGGCTGTGCGCTTCGCTGACAACCACTGTGCCGTGGGAGATCCAGTTGGAAGCCAAATCCACCGAACTCTGCAAATACCCGCCGGGATTATTCCTTAAATCTAAAACAATGCCCGCTACCGAGTGGTTAAGAATGTCGTTAACCGCTTTGTCAAACAAAGTTCTGGTGTCGTCGCCAAATTTAGAAATTGTCACAACCGCTATTTGAACTTTCTTACCGTCTTTGTCTACGTCTTTATATTCCCACTTCACGCTTTTAACCTCAATGCTCTGCCGAATAATTTTTACGTCGAACGGCGCGTTCTTGCCCTGTCTAAAAATAGTCAGAGTCACCTCCGTATTTTTTGGACCGCGTATTTTTTGGACCGCCTGTTCCACAGTCCAATCACTCGTGCTTTGGCCGTTGACTTGGGTGATAATATCCTGAGCCAAAAGTCCGGCTTTTTTGGCGGGCGTACCGTCAAGCGGCGCGACAATTACAATATTGCCGTCTTTTTTCCCCACCTCGGCGCCAATTCCTTCAAAACTTCCTTTCAAGTCAGTCTTAAAAACTTGCAAATCCTTGGGTTCAAAAAAAGCCGTGTAAGGGTCGCCGGCAGCGGCAACGGCGCCGCGAATAGCGCCATATAAAAACTCCAAAGGAGTGGGAGGTTTTTCTATATATTTAGTCTGGACTATAGAAATGGCGTCCTGCAACAACTGGTAGTCCACGGTTTGCGGCAAGTTTGCCTGGTTGACTATCTTAAAATCTTTTGGCTCAAATACGTAGCCTTTAATGCCCGTTTTATAGCCAACAATAAAGCTTAAAATTATAACAACCAACAAAACTGCGATCTTGCCGAATTTCTTATTCTGCGGAGGTATTGGAGCAGTGTTTTGTGAGTTTGATTGATCTTGGTAATCCATAATATTTTAGCGAATTTTTTTTAAAATAAGTTCCTACATTATACCAACTTTTTAAAAATCTGCCAATTTTATCTGCTGACGTATTTTTTACTCCTAAATACGTTTAGCACAACCATCGCAAAAAATCTAAGCTTTATGCCAAGCCATACTATCACGTGCAGCACCAGCGGATACTTTTGCCAATAATGCTTTTTGTAAAAAACCCACATTGAATTGTGAAACCACAGCAAAGCTCTAAAGGAAACTTTCTTGGAAGACTCGCCCTTGTAATGCATGGCTGCGGATTTTGGAAAGTACCAAACTTTAAAGCCTGCTTGTTTGCAGCGCCAGCAAATATCCAAATCTTCGCCGTACATAAAAAATGCTTCATCAAGCAAGCCAATTTTATCAAGCAACGATTTGCGCATCAGCATAAACGCACCAACTACGCTATCCACTTCCATTTCATGATCAACTAAGACATTTAAATAATTATAATCTATATTATTTCTCAAAAATAATCTCTTAAAACTATTCCAGGGGTTTGGAAAGCGCCTTCTGCATGCCAAATCTAAACTGCCATCGGCTTTTAGCAGTTTGCACCCGCCAATTCCGACATCCAAACGAGCCTCCATCAAATCCAGCATTTTCTCCAATGTGTCGGGGTTTAATTTCGTGTCGGGGTTGAGGAGCAAGATATACCTGCCTTGGGTCTTTTTTATTGCTAGATTATTGCCGGCCGCGTATCCGGTATTTTTATTACGGATAAGTTTTAAATTTGGCGCCGAAGACAATAAGGATTCGACCGCCTCAGCTGTGCCGTCTTTGGAGTCGTTGTCAACCACAATAATCTCATAGCTGTATTTTTTTGTAGAACTAAAAATACTAGGTAACAGCACTTTTAAGTGCTCTTTGGATTTGTAGGATAAGATGATGATAGATAAATCTAAGGGCATATTAGAAATTTTGAATGATTTTTCTTTTGTCCCAGGCACTTGGAATTGACTTTAGCAATTGCGGAAAAACTTTCAAAGTTGCCGGCTCAAAAAGCAAAATATACCCAAGCATAAAAAATTCCCGAACAAAAAACTGCGGGTAAAACCATGGGGAATTTTTAATATACATTAAAATATGATTTTTATAGTTCAACTTGCGCACTACTAATGGCAGGCTTCGATGGTAGTTAATGAATGAAAGAAATTTTTTGTATCCGCCCAAGCTTGAGCCTGCTGCGCGGCCGTGAAAGGCCACTGCCGATGCGACATAAGCGCATTTCCAGCCGGAATTTGACATCCTCCACGACAAATCTACGTCTTCCCAATAAGAATGGAAATCTTCGTCAAAGTATTCGAAATTAGATTCCGGATTTAAGATTCCGGATTTAAGATTTTTTTCGGATTTCGATATTCGAATTTCGGATTTTTTTATCTTAACTGCTTCCAAAGCCTCTCTTCTGAACATGACACCTGCCCCAGAAACCGCCCGGACGATGGTTTGATTATCATATTGTCCGTTATCTTCTTCATGCTGGCCGCGGTCGTAGGCCCTGCCAGAATGATTGATTACTACGCCAGTTGTGTCTAAAATATTCCGATTTTGAAACTTGAGACTTGAAAATTGATTGGAAATTTGTGTCCGATCAACTTGATACAGCTTTCCAGTTGCTGCTCCGACCTTTTCATCATCAAAAATCGCCAAGATCTTTTCTATATATTCCGGTTCTAAAATTAAATCCGGGTTCACCAGCTGAAAAAACTCGCTGCGTGATTGTTTAAAAACCATATTATGCCCTTTGGCAAAACCAATGTTGTAGCCCGGGTCAATAATTCTTACTTGCGGAAAATTTTGCGCCAAAAATTCCTTGCCGCCGTCATTGTTCCCTGAGATAACTGCAATTACCTCAAAATCCTTAAAAGTCTGCCTGAAAATCGCCTCAAACACAGGGCGGATATAATTTTTATTATTGTAAATAACCTGGACTACTGTGACTTTTGCCATAGTAAATTTGACTAATCCAAAATAATTCTTCCGATTTGTAGTTCGCCCACCTGCCTGTCCGGTAGGCAGGTTTATGGGCTGTTTTATATTTTGAGCCGATAAATCGGCTAACTACAATCAGTCTTGCATCTCGCTTTCGGGCAACCCTTTAATTATTACCCTTGTTATTGCCAACATCAGCAAAAAAAACATTAAAATCTTGTCGTTAAATAATGTTACATCAAAAATCCCTGCCAATAAAATCCACAAAAGCACCAAGCAAAACTGGAAAACAAACACCACAGGAAAATTGCAGTTGTTTTTATTTTTCTTCAAGAAGACCCAAATATCCTTAAGTAGATAAGCAAAAAAACAAAGGAATAAAAGCAAACCAATAAGACCTGTTTCAACAAGGATCTGCAAATACAGGCTGTGAGCCGAAACGTAGCGCGCGGGAAGATTATAGCGCTTGTTTACTTGAGTTGAAAGTTCCTGATAATTTTGCAAACTATTTTGGTTTTGGGAGGTTAAAAAATTTGCCATGCCAACTCCCAAAGGATGGCGCAGTGAAAACGCGAGGCTGCTTTTCCAAATTGCAATGCGCCCGGCGTTGGAAATGTCATTCAAATCATAAACGCTTTTGGCTCTTTCCAAAAAATTCTCTTTAAAGCGCCCGCCGGCCCGAAGGTATTCCAAACCTTTGTTAAACAGCGGGGAAATTGAAAATAAAATAATCACTATTAGAAACGGCCAAAAAAACTTTTTTACCGCCGGTTTCATAAAATTATTCCTAAAAGCCGCAATCAGGGCGGCAAAGGGCGCGGCCATGCCCACCCACACCGCCCGCGTACCGGACAACATCAAGGCCAGAGCAGCGCACCTAATGCCCCTCCACAGCCAGCCCTGGACTTTCTTTGAAACCGTAAAAGTTAAAGCCGTACCCAGACACACTCCAAACAGGCAAATGTAGGAAAAGGATTGGGAGTCGGGCATAATGCTGAACATCCTTAGCCCCCTTGTGCCGTTATAAGAAAACCAGGAATTGGAGACCAATGCCACGGAATAAAAATAATTCCCGTAATAAAGGCGGGAAATAAAGCTTGCCCAATAAACCCAAAAAGTGTCCAAATTCACAAAAAAAGTAAAGAATAGCTGGGCAAATCCCAGAGCAATAATTATTGTCAAAGTGTATACAACAAATTTTACGGTTTTAATTATTTGCGCGCGGTCTTTAATAATATGCGCGGCGGCTAAATAAAAAATATAAATGTTGAGCAAAAATAAAATTTGCTTCAGGCCCTGGAAGCGGAAACGGCCAAACGCCAAGGTCGCAAAAACGGACCAAGCTAAAAATATTCCCAATATTTTATCCCAAAGATAAAATCTCAACTTTTGTTTTTTTAAAATTATTTCCTGAAAAAACCATTTTACAAAAAATACGGCAAACAAAATTCTCCAGGTAGAGAGACTGTCAAATCTGCCATTCGGAATTGCCGCGTAAAAAGGGATAGAGACAATTAAAAACAAAAGACTATGGAAATTGTCGGCCAAAAGCAAAAAAATAAGCGATATGAACAAATTTACCCAAACTACCTCCACAGGCCAATTGCCAATAGCCATTAGCAAAACGGAAAAAAACTGCCAAATCACAAGAACTAGAATGATAAAATTTACGCTGAATTTTTTCATGAAGTTAAAACTTTCAATGTTTGCTCCGCGCATTTTTCCCAACTAAATAACTTTAACCTTTCTCTGCCCTTTTCTTTTAGTGAGTCAGCCATGGCTTTGTCCAGCAGCACGCATTTTAGGGCACCTTTAATTTCATTAACTTTATGGGGGTTAAAATACACCCCCGCCTCCCCGGCCACTTCCGACATACTGGATACATTAGACGTTGCCACGGGCACAGAGCTGGCAAAACTTTCCAAAATTGGCATTCCAAAACCTTCGTAAAAACTTGGCAAAACCAGCAAGTCCGCCTTTGACAATATATACAATCGATCCTCATCGTTCAAGTGATTTAAATAAACAACGGTCTCATTATTTTCATTTATCTTTTTCAAAATTCCTTCAAACTTCCACCCGGGCTTGCCGGCAACCACCAGTTTATGTGGTAATTCCGGGTACTCTTTTTTTAGCAGCAAAAAAGCGTCAATCAACCCCTCTAAATTCTTCCTCGGCTGCAAGGTGGACAAAAAAAGAACGTACTTTTCGGGAAGACGGCTTAAGATGTCAGAGCTTCCTTTATACTTTATACTTGACGCTTTATACTCAACCTCGTATCCGTGATGTATCACAAAAACTTTATTTGGATCAACCTTATAAAATTTCACCAAATCTTTTTTCGTTGATTCCGAAACCGCAATAATTTTTTTAGCTCTTTTAAGTGCAAATTTAGTTGACCACTCAAGAAAACTCCGGTTAAACCAGGTAAAAGTTTCCGGGTAAAAATTCCAGGCCAAATCGTGAATTGTTACAACAGAATTTTTCGGGTGGACAAGGGGCAAGGCCGATGCCGGTATAAGTAGAACATCAATGGGATTTAGCAGCATCTCAAAGCTCACTCGCAGTTGCGTCCAAAAAATTGGAAAAGGCATTACCTTAACCTTAAAATTCCCCGGCAACTTAAAAAACCAATCCTCGGGCTTGGTTCGCAAATAAAGTACGTAATTATTTTGGCGGTCAATTGCCGCAAGATGCAGAATCAGCTGTTTGGCGTAATGCTCCACACCGGTCTTTTGCGGCAAATTCGCCCGCTCCGCTTCTATGCCAATGGTCATGTCTATAATTTATAGCCTTTCATCTCTTCAAAGATTGGCTTATGTGTCTCGCATACCTGAACGGCTGGGACACTGCGACAGCCTCTGCAATTTTTTATATGATTTAACCCAAAAGCAACCCGCTCAAATTTTCTTTGAAAATCTCTCAAATCAGGACCATGCGTTTCGCAAGCATTTCCTAGCTCGCGACACCTGGCACACTGCTCGCCCTCATCCTTATGGGGGTCTTTATCAGGTAAATTTTTAATTTCAATGATTTTTTTCCGAAGCCCGCTTAAAATTTCATGCAAAATATCTGCAACAGGTTTGCCGGGCTCTAAGCTTTCTAACTTACTTGATCCCGGATGATTTAAAATTTTTACCTCCTCCGGCCCCAAAGTAGGCAAAAAAGGATTATCTCCGCGCCCCCCCGAAGATTCTTTTATTCTTTTTGTCATAAAATTTAGTCTTTAATAAACCGGATTTAAATACCTCTGGCTTATAGGCTTTAAGCCTCTTTATTTTAGCATTTAAGCCTTTTTTCAACAATAAACTTTTTAGACCCTTAGTATAAGCCTTCTGGTCATAACCTAAAGCGATTATGCTGGGTTTTTGCCTTATTATATGTGGCAGATGACTGCCAAGGCCACCCAGTATCACTTTGTCGACAATTGATAATTTCCGAATCTTAACAAGTCTTTGCTTTTCACTATGCAATGGCAAATGATTTTTGATTTTTTTTACATTCCGGTCGCGGGCAACGGACACTATCAAAAAAGAATTTTTCGCCAACCTCTTCGCTTGCTTAAAAAAATTCAAATGGCCTTTGTGCAAGATGTCAAAGGTGCCAAAGAGCATGATCCTTGTTTTTGGATTATGAATCATGAATCAAGAATTCTGATGAAATAAACTTTTTAAAGTTGTATAATCTTCTTTTTTTACAAAGCCTGTCAAAATAAGCATTAAAAAATAAACTCCCACTCCTAATGGAAAAGTCAGCAGCAACGATTGTTGACGAATTGGCCATAGCGCGAGACCCATCACAGTTGCCGAAAATAATGGCTGATATACAAATCGTACAAAACTAAAGTTCGTAATATTTCTCCGCACGAAATAAAAATAAAAAATTCCTTGCAGGCTTTCCGAAACCAGGGTCATAACAGCCGCAGCTTTTATGCCAAAATGAGGAATTAAAATTAAATTCCCGGCCGTGTTTATAATTACATTAGCGCCAGTAATCATTACCGCTTTTTTTGTCAGCTGGGAAATTACCAAAGAATTTACCGGAATGTAAATAAACAAAATTGCCGGGGCCCAAATTAAAATTGCCAGGACCGGCGCGGCCACGGCGTATCCCGGACCCGCCACCAAAGCAATCAGCCGCGCCGAAAGCAACATTCCGCCAACAGCCATAGGCAAAGCCGCGGCCAGCATTAGCCGCAAATATTTTTCTAAAGACTCCCGAACTTCCAGAAGTGCCTTTTTAGCCATTAAAGAGGCAAAAAACGGAAACAGCGCGTAAGAAACCGAAGAAGGAAAAAATCCTAAAAGGTCAAAAATTTTGTAGGCCGCGGTATAATAACCGGTTTGGGTGTAGCCCTTAAGCGCGGAAATTAAAACTACATCGATTCGATTATAAATGGCGGAAAAACCAACAAGCAGGGCAAACGGCCAGCCGTGCTTTAAAATATTTTTTATAAGATGGAAATCAAAGCGGAACAAGGCCTTAAAAACTTCGGGGTTTGGCAAGTGTTTTTTTACAAAAATCCTATATAAAACTAAATCCAAAATTCCAAACGTCACTTGAACGCCGGCCAAAAAAACTATGTAGCGGTGAAAAATAATCGCGGCAAAAATTACGGTAATATTAACCAATGAATTTAAAAAATTAATCAGCGCGACTTTTTTTAAATCCTGAAAAGCCGCCATTACCGCGAGGAAAGGGTAAGTTAATGCGTTGGCCACCATGCCCAGGCCCGCGACGGCAATAGCCCGAAAAACTACGCTGTCATAATGCCTCAAATAGGCTATGGCCAAAAGCAAGCAATAAAGGGCGAAAGCGGCAACAATTTCAAAGGTAAAAAAATTCTGAAAATAAGTTTTGGTTTCCTCCGGTTTTTCCGCAATCTGCTTGGTAACAAACTGCTGGATGCCGAAATCCACAATTATGGAAAAAATTAAAACATAAGAAAGCACAAACTGGTATTGTCCGCTGCCAAACGGCCCCAAATAGCGGAACAGCGAAAAGTAAGCCACAGCCAGCAAAACCATAGCCGCCACCCGCGATAACGTCAGCCAAAAAATATTTTTTCCGATATTTGAGCTCATAATTACAACCATTTTATCACAATACGCTATATGTTAAAAGAAAGATGGTATAATCAATATATGATAGCAAAAATAAAAATTTTCGCTTTTATATTTTTTGTTTCAACCTTTTCGCTCCCCTTTTCCGCTTTTGCTGATACAGCAACGTCAACTCCGGTTATTGCTACTACAACGCCCAACACCGCATCAACGACCCAGCCTACTGTTTTAGGTTTGCAAACTCCTCTAATCCCGCCGCTGATTGGCCAGATTAAAGAAGCCAAAGCAAAGCTTTCGTCTGTGGTTTTAAATCACGACTTGGCCGCAGTTTACAAAAATGTCAAAAATAAAAAAACCGGCAAGACGGAAAAAGTTGTGAGCAAATATAATTTAACGGCCAAGGATATTGCGCTGGCGGTTTTGGATCCTACCACGGGAAGCGTAGACATTGTGGTCGGTATGCAAACGGGGAAAAAAATGTCATTTCAAAACACATCAGCCGACGTAACTCTTGTACGGTTCAACGGCGTCAACAGTAAGTTTCAGGTAAATAGCCCGGCAAACGGGCAGGTGATTGCCTTAAAATATTTAATTACCGGACCCGAGTCCGGCAGTAAAAAACAGATTGAAAGCGCTTTGCAGGAAGCGGTGTACGTCCCCTATTCTCCGGATTTTGCGCAGAATGATATTTTAAACTACGGCGCAAATTATTTGGACGGCATAATAAAAAAAGTCGCGGCAGATTTACAGCAAATACCCTCAAGCGCCGTGCCGGGAGAAACCATCACACAGGCTATTAAACCCAGCTTTATTAAAGCATTGGTTTACGCCGAACATTCGGACACTAACCAGGTCTTAAAATTAAACGACGTTGCGGGCACCGTAAACCAGCTGAATATTTTGTTCGCCTTAAACGAAGGCGACGCCTATAAGTACAGCGTGTCCACGGCAGGGGCGCGCGGCATTGCACAATTTATGCCTGCCACGTACGCATCTTTAGTCCAAAGGCATGCTGATGCCGCACTGATACCCGACTTTGTTGCCGGAATGTCTGACCACGAAAATTCCATTAAAGCAATGTATTTATTGCTTGACGATTACGCGGGGGACGTGAGGGTTAAAGCCGCCCAAGGTTTTGCTTCAGGGAGGGTGTTTGACTATGGTGCTGCTTCCTATAACGGCGGCACCACGCGCGTAGCCAGGGCGGTAAATGCCTTTGGCGACAGTTGGAATGAAGACCGAAGCGCCCTTGTTAATTCCCTGCAAAGCCAGGTGAACAGCCTAACCTATCAAGCGAAATCTTTAAAAAAGAAAATCAGCGCTGCCAAAGACAAAAAAACCAAAGCTCCTCTGCAAGGCGAGCTGTCCGCAGTTCAAAGCCAGCTTGCATCGGCAAACTCCCAACTCGCCTCCACAAAATCCGCCACCTTAAAAAACGAAACAGTAAACTACCTGCAAAAAATTTACAAAGTCATTCAAGTCTTCAACTCCAACGCCGAAACTTTAGCGGTGAATTAAAAAATCAATCTCAGAAAAACTCTCCAATAAGCATCGGATAGTTTTTTTATTTATGGGTATTAACCTAGTCATGCTACTTCTCTATTGTATCGCCTTTTGCGTAAGCATCAACTTCGGTTTGGGGAAGGGTAGTGATTTTTTTTGGTGTGATGTAGCGATTCTTGAATGCTTTGTAGGTTAGCGGACGCAGTTGCCCATTTTGCACTAAATAGATGGTTGCGTCAGCATCGCCTTTTATAATTGTATTATTGACAGGCGGCACCGGAATTCCGTCAAACCATTCCATTGCCACAGAACCTTCAAACACGTAGTCAGGACCTATCCCCCGCTGTTTGGCAACAAAAGCAGAAATGCTGTGCTTGGTGCCTTCCTTAAACATATACAGCTGGCCTTTTTTGGAATCTACGCTAAAGAAAGTACGGTCCTTGGGCGCGGCGTAAGCCCCAATCGGCAAAGCCCATAGTTCGTCGTCAGAAATTGCCACAATTTGTTTTAAGGTAAACCCACGGTTTTTAAAGATGTCAGCAAGCACCGGCTGTTTCAAGCCGTTTTGCACCAAGAATACCGTTGGATTGCTTTGGGCTTTGACTAAACTGCCGTCCAGCGGCGGCACAAAACCATTTTTTGTATAAGTTAATACTTCGTCGTCAGGCACGGTGTAAATTGCCGAAGCTTTAATTTTCTGCTGGCCAAAAGTGTAGGCGCTGTACATTTTAATTTTTCCGTCCGCCACTAAATACACCGCTTTGTTAGTTGTACCGCGAATAATCGTACCGTCTTTGGGAGGCAGGACCGCGCCTGTCTCAAAAATTGCCGCTTCAGCTGAGGAAATATTTAGAACTTTTTTGGGGTCCAGTCCTCTTTGCGTTATGACCAAATCCGAAGCCAAATGCCGCGAGTTATTCAAAAATACATATTTTTTAGTTTCTCCGGCCACCGCCACAATGGTATTATCTACCGGCCCAAGCGGCTTATCGCTCTCGTAACTGCTAAATTCTGTGGGTGAAACAACTATCGTAGCGGATAAATTCAAATTCCTGGAGACGGCCACAAATTGCGGTACCAGAGCTTTAAGTCCGTTTTGGATAATATAGGTTTCGGCGGCATTGTCTAATTTCAAAAGTGTGCCGTTCGGGTACTTAAACCATCCCTGGAAAAATCGCCAAAAATTATAATTGCCGTTAAACACGTGTGGGGTGTAGCGGTAAAGGGCGGCCGTGGCGTTGTTGCTTAATGTCACAGTTTGCTGCGGCGCAATATTATCAAAACCTCCCAAAGTGTTGTCTAAAGTTATGGTATCGCCAACGTGGGACGTTGCGCCGTTAATAAGAGGCCCCCTTCCTTGCGCGGCGGAGAAAGATTTCATTAAAGACTTGGCCGCACCCAAATAGCGGTTGCCGGCGGAGTCGTAGTTGCCGAACAGCTGATAGTAAAAACCGGGAAATAGATCCCCGCAGCCGCTAGCGTCGGGGCAGTCAAAACCCATAGCGTGGTCAAGGGCTTTTTGCAATTTTTCGGAGCTATAATTATTTGCCGAGGTAATTAGCCCCTGCTCTTTATTTAACGTGACTAAAATCACTTGCGGGTTAAGGCCGCTTTGGAGCGAAGCGTCCCAAATTAATTCTGCCGCCGTCCGCAGCCTGCCTAAATTGGGCTCCGGGTCTAGTAAATCTTGCTTTAACTGTACCGTAGACGGTTCTTTTAGCTTTTGTAGGAAATCGGCGCCGGTGTTGGCTAAAACTGAATTCTTCACTTCTAAAAATTTTTGAATCCCTTGTGGTCCGCCGAAAGTCTGCGTGTCGGAAAAAACTTTATCGTCAATAATTTTATTGGGATTAAAAGCAATATCCACCGCCTGCGCCAAAACCAAAACCGGCAAACACAATATTATAGCGGCAATGGTAAAAATCTTTTTTTTCATATTTTAGGTCGTTAGAAGTAGGGGAGGTCTAGACCTCCCCTACCTAATATATGCCTCCCCCCTCGGAAACCTGGGCAAATCGGAATCGGAAACATAGATCACAGGAAAAATATTCAGTCCCCTGTCCAAGTAAAAATTATAGTTAATTGGATGTAAAACTCCGCCGACTACCCAATAGACCGTGCGGTCTTTTTGGGTTCTAAGGAGCGTTCCTTCCAAGGGAGGGAAAAAGTCGCCGGTAATCCAGGAATTCATTTCGGAAAAACTTAAAGTGCTTACATCAGCAAAACTAAAACCCCTTTGCTGAAAAACCTGGAGTGTTATGGGGTCTTTTTTCCCTTTAGAAATTAGGTAAACCGTGGGGTCTGAATCCAGTTTAGCCAAAGTCCCTTCCAGGGGCATGGCGTAAGACCCTTCGGGAAAGGCAGCCAGTTCGCTTGCCGGCAAAATCCTTAAGGGGTTGTTTTGGAAACGCTGGTTATAAACAAATGGAGAAACCAGGTTTTTTTTGCCGCCAAAAATGTAATAGATAAAATTATTCTCCTGAACTTTTATCAAGTCGCCCTCAATAACGTTTTGCGTAACAATTTGAGTCTCCAGGCTTTTTGCCGCATTAATTCTTCCGTAGCCTAAAAGCCCCGCGCACGAGCCGCCGCCGCACTGGCTCAAATTCTGCCTGTCAATTTGGTCAGCGGAAGCAATAATTCTGTCGCGAATTTGCACGTTAGTCGCATTTGGGTTCCAACTTTTAATTAGCGCGGCTTCTCCGGAAACAAACGCCGCAGCCATGGAAGTGCCGGAAGCGTAAGCGTAGGAATTCGGGGCCGCGGCTTTAGTGAACGGGTCGTGGTTAATGGTAGACAAAATTCTTTTACCCGGCGCGGCCACGTCTATGCAATTCCTGCCGTAATTGGAAAACTCGGGCTTTAAGTCATTCTGGTCAACAGCGACCACGCCGAGAACCATATTCTGGCCGTTGTCGTCGCAAATCGGGTAAACCGGCTCAGTGTCCAAATTTCCGCCCGCGGCGGCCAAATCATTGCCCGCGGCCGCGACCAGGACAATATTTTTTTTAAACGCGTAAGCTATGGCATTGGCTAAGGCCGTGTCGTGGCCAAAACCAATCCCGCCCAAACTTAAATTAATAATATTGGCGCCGTGGTCAGCGGCCCAGACAATAGCCTCGGAAATGTCTGAGGAATCGCCTTTTCCGTCCGCGCTTAAGGCTTTCAGCGGCATAAGGGATATTTTCCAGTTGCTGCCCACAATGCCTTTCTGGTTGTTTGCCGTGGCGCCCAAAATCCCCGCTACCAAAGTTCCGTGGCCGTTGTCGTCGGAATTAACTCTATCTTTAATATCCTCTTTTGTTAAAAAATTAAAGCCCGGAACAAAATTAACACTTTGCAAATCCTGGTGCGTTGCGTCTATTCCGGTGTCTATGAGAGCCACCACGACAGACACGCTGCCCGTGGTTTTAGTCCAGGCCCCTAAAAAACCCGCCTTGACCAAACCCCACTGCTTGTCAATGTCATAGGGATTGGAAGTAAAACCCGGATCATTCGGGGTAAAACCGTAGAATTGAGCTAAAGCTTTTTTTTGAAAAGGAAAAAATAAACTAAGAATCAAAATAACAATAAACCCGCCAAAAAAATAATTTTTTTTGCCTTTTGTCTTTATGTTATGGTTATTATTATCGTTATTGTTCTTTGCCATACTTTCCCGTCCATAAATACCACCTGATTCTTAACAAATCTCTTAATACTTCCAAATAACTTTTCAGGCTAACTGTGGATTCGCCCTGGTTATTCCAAACAACAGGGACTTCTTTTATTTTAAAGCCCAAAAGTTTTCCGAGAGCCAAAATTTCTATGTCAAAGCCAAACCTGTCAATTCGCGCCCTGGAAAAAATTTCAGTTGCCGCTTTGGCAGAAAAAAGTTTAAAGCCTCGCTGGGTGTCGTGTATTTCCCAAAGCCCTGCGACTGCCCGAATTAAGTACTTAGACCAATGCCCGAGCGCTCTTCTATACCACTGGGCGTGTTCATTAATTTGCGCGCCAGCTACTTCAATTGAGCCGACTACGATGTCAAAATGTTCTTTCTCCACATAAGGCCAAAAAGATTCAATTTGCTCTATTGATGTTGAATTATCCGCGTCCGTAAACAAACCAAAATCTCCCGAAGCAGCGAGCATCCCCTGCCTCACCACCCAGCCCTTGCCGTGGTTTTCTTTGTTATCCATCAACCGCAAATTTTTCATTTGTCCCTGAAGATCAGCTACAACATCGGCAGTATTGTCTTTGGCGCCATCCACCACCACCAAAATTTCATAGCCATAACTTTGCCGTCTAAAATACTCATCCATCGCCAAAATGGTCTTACCTATGCGATGCGCCTCGTTATAGGCCGGAATTATAATTGATAGCTTGGGCATTTGAGTTTTTATCTCTTAAATTCAAATAAGCCCACTAATTATAGCAAAAATGCCCTAAAACAAAAACTATCACATTATTATAAACGTAATAGCTAGGGGTTTGTTACATTATTAAAAACATAAGGCAAAAAGAAGAAGCGCCTCGTTCCATTGCCTGACAGGAAATGGACGGTTGGCGCTTCTCCTGGTTTGAAGAACAGAGAGGCTTCGGGTTACGCTGCCAGCCTGCGTTGCTTCCGAATCCACGGCTCAAGCCCGCGGATAGTTTCGCGACAGAACTTCATCATTTCCACGGCCAGTTCGTAGTTCTCCCTCTGGCGCTCCTTCCTGCTGGCGATTCTGGCTGTGCGCAGTTCAGCGGGTTCCACATCGCGCTTTGACTTACGCCAGTTTGCCTGTTCTGCCCGGATCGCTTGCTGAAACCACGACCGACTAACTTCCTCGTCAGGCTTCAGCAGTGCCACTTTGGCTCTCGGCGTACCAGTATTGTAGAAAACCCAGAACTTGGTTTGGCCGCGAAACTCTTTGGTTAAAGAACTCAACCTCCCAAATTCGCGATTTCCCCAGAACAACAATACCAGATCGGGGCGACACAGCGGCAAAAGCCTCGATAGGCTCCTGTAATGAGACGAATCCGGCAGGCACGGGACATACGTGTGCACACCCGGAATGCCCTTAAGCCACTTACGGTAATTCTTCTCTTGGGCGGACGTAGCGCCCTCGATCAAGACTTTCATGAGTATCTCCTTTGTTTTGAACTCCGGTCTTCGGATTATCGATCCTCCTATTGAGAGTTGCCTTAGAATATCAAAAAACTTTGTCAAAGTCCAGGCAGGCCCTAAACTGGCTCAAATGGTGGAATTGAGCCAGTTGCTTTATCTAACGAAAAAAAATTCTCATTAAGCAAATACTACCATACTCTGTAGTATGGTAGTATTTGTCAATTTTCAAAATTTTTTATCCGGGTTACTGATCCCCAATCAGCCTATCCCTACCTGCCGGCAGGCAGGCGCGGTCTATTACTCCTGGCTAATCTGTGTCCACGAACTTTTTAAAATAGTTTCAAGGTCACTGAAGAGGGGCCCAAATCCGAGGTCTTTTTTTATTTTCATTATTTCGATATTCCTAGAGGGACTTGCTTATTCTCCTCAACCAACAACTTTTTGCTGGCTAGGGAGATCGGCGAAGGCAATATTGCTTCTTCGCCGCGCCCCTCCTGGATCGAATTGGTAATGTTTGCGTCCTCCTTGTGCGTGATTGCTTACCGTAGCGGAACGCACATTTTGTTTGGACATATGCAGGGTTGTTTGCAACAGCTAACGCACATGACCAGCCCGCCAGCGCCCTGCATGCCTTTGAGCGCCAAGGCGTCAGCGAGTTCCTGCTCGGTCTGAATGCGGTGCGCCTTCCACATATGCAACCGCTTATACGCGTCTCCTTCCACTACCTCCGGGCAAAGCGGGCACTGATTTGGGTTTTCCGTACTTTGAGTTTCTGTCACTGGAATCTCCTCTTTTGTATTTGTCAGCTTTTATTTTATGCTACTCGACCTCGACCAGCCAGCGCCAGAGTCTGTAACGACCTCGACCAGCCCAACCGAAGCGCGAGCGCCACTCTCGACCAGCCCCGTCACACACGGGAAAGTTGGCAACGGCATTTATACCTACCCACTTAGGGTCAGCAAAGCCAATAGGACCGTTGCCGTCATTGAGTGGGTAGACTTCCGTAAAAGCCTCCCGCCACTGGCCCTCGGGAAGCTTGCCGTGCCTTTTGAGTTTTTCCATCACCTCGTAGAGGTTAAGGCAGTCACCCACCCGTACCAGCTTAAACCGGCCAGTTCGGGGAGTGGGCGGCGACCCATTGTACTGCCAGCTGGTGGGGTTGTAACCACTACCGTTACCACCACGCCGTACCATTTGCATTGGGTCGGGTATGTTCTTGAGCGTAAGCTGGAACTCCACGCCATCGGCGGGAATTTTCGAGCCTGTTCCATGCATCGTAGTTGATGGCATGGGCTCCTCCTTCTTTCTCTGGGTTTGGATTTGCCAAAAGGCACCCAGAGATGTGCTACATCATAGCAAAAACAACCTGCCAAAGTCCAGTCAACAAAAAACCCCTTTAGGGGTTTTTATCTGCGTAATCTGTTTTTAATCTGTGTATCCGCGGCCTGTCACTCTTGGCTAACCTGTTTCCACGAGCTTTTTAAAATAGTTTCGAGGTCGCTGAAGCGGGGTTCAAAGCCGAGGTCGGTTTTTATTTTGATGTTGTCGGCCACGGCGACGGGTAAATCCCCGGCTCTTTTAGGCCCAATTTCCATTGGGATCATTTTATTTAAAATTTCGGCCGCGGCGTTGGCGACTTCCAAAACGCTGAGGCCCCTGCCCGTGCCAATGTTATAAACTTTGTACCCCTCGCCGTTTTCTAAAACATCCAAAGCTTTTTCATGGGCGTTGGCAATATCCAAAACGTGCACATAATCTCTAATGCAGCTGCCGTCCGGCGTCTCGTAATTAGCACCGTTGATGGTTAAAAAAGCTGTTCTACCCTTAGCCACTTCCATTACTCTGGCAATGAGGTGGGAGTCGTGAGTGGGGCGAATATTGCTTTCAGAATCAAACCCGCAAGCGTTAAAGTACCGAAACACCACGGCTTTCATTCCCAAATAGTCGCAATAATATTTGATAATATTTTCCGCGAGCAATTTAGTAGCTCCATAAGGGCTGGTTGGCCCTAGGGCTGACTGTTCGTTAAAAAGCCCGCTCTTTTCCCCGTCGTAAACCGCGCAAGTGGAAGAAAAAACAATTTTATCCACGCCGGCTTCCTTCATTGCTTCCAAAAGTTTTGCCGTGCCCAAAACATTGTTGTCAAAATATTTTTGCGGATCCTTGACCGACTCCTCTACTTCTATGGCCGCGGCAAAATGCATTACCGAGTCAATTTTCTCTTGCGCAAAAATATCACGCAATAAATTTACGTCCCGCAAATCCCCTTCAATAAATTTAGCCTGGGGTGGAATATTTTCGCGCTTGCCGGAAGAAAGATTGTCTAAAACAATAACCTTATGATTTTTTTCTAAAAGTTTTTTTGCCACGTGCGCGCCAATGTAGCCGGCGGCGCCGGTAACCAAAATATTTTTTACACTTTTTGAGAAATCAAAAGCTGCGGAACGGCTTTCCTGGGGCAGGGACACTTTTTCTGATATTGCCTGCGCCTGGTTGTTTAATAATTGGTTGTATTTTTCCACGCTCAAAACTACCACTTCCGGCTGGCCGTCCATGCTTAAAATCAGCCCGCCATCTCTGGCCTTCACTTCGCTGATTAAATTTTGTAAATAAGTGTTGTCCATAAAAAAACAGCTGAATTCAATAAATTTCAAGCTGGTGTTTGTTTTGGTATTTGGCTAAATTGTTAGTCGACAATGTAGTGTGCCGACCTGTCTGCCGACAAGGCAGGTTTATCGGCTTCTCTGTCGCAGCCTGATAAATCAGGCAACTACAATCTAATTGTAGCAACTTCTTAAATTTGCGCAATAGGTATGCCTTACGAAATGAGGCGCCCCTTTATTTCGGAGCGCCTCATTTGAGATTAGGTAAAAATCAGTTTCAGCAAATGTTTCCTATGCCTAATTAAGGCAAAACCGGAAGTAAGCAGCCCACCAAAGGTCAAGCCGGCCGTATCCGCTCCGGTCTTAGGAGCGGTAAAGGCGCCTAGGACTCTCGGGGTGTTGATATTGATGGAAACCGTGTTTCCATAAGTGTTAACCATTGTGTATCTGACATTTTCGGAAAGCGAGAATTTAACCCTGACTTTAAAGCTCCTGGAAACACTGCCGTTCGCCGGAATGGTAATTTGCGGGAAGTTAATGACATTGCCGCTAAGCGTTCCCCCGCCGTTATCCGTAATATCCCCGAAAGGCAAAACCTGGGACAGGTCGTCGGTAATGGCAAAGTTATTTGCCGGCGCGCTGCCGTTGTTGGTGGCGGTCAAAGTGTAGGTAATAAAGTCTTCTCTGCCGGCCAAAACAGAAGTCGCGTCCGCGTTCTTGGTTTCGTTAACCGCCCGCTTACTGAACACCAAATTCACGTTGGCGCCCTGCACGCTGCCGGTGTTAAGGAACACCCAGGCGTCATCCTGAACTTGCGAAACGCTGTCGCCTCTTGCTTGCGCAATATTCTGAACCGAACTTTGGCCATTGCCAAAGCTATTTACCTGGGCCTGGAAAGTAATCCTTCTTTGCTGGCCCTGGGATAAACTGCCTAAATTAATGCTGCTGATAGAATTGCCACCGTAATAATTTCCGTTATAGCCGCCGTCCACATTTACGTTTCCAAGCAGACTTAACCCGCTATTCAAAGTATCGCTGACAATAACATTGTTCACGGCCTGGCCGCCGTTGTTGGTTACGACAATTTCAAATTCCACAGTGCTGCCGTTGTTGGCCGTCACGCTTTTCTGGAAGGTGCCGCCGCTCTGCAACCTTACGCGCTTAACAATACCCAAGCTATAATTTAGGTTGGCCGTAACCACGCCGTTGTTATAAGTGTAATAGTAGTAATTATTTGTGGTAGTGGTAGTGGTCGTTGTAGTATTGTTGATATTGCAGGAATTGTTCACGCAATTCTGGTAGATATTTCCGCCGCCGTTGTTATTGTTATTGACATTAATAATCGCTGTAGCGTTTTGGGTCGGGGCGTTGCTGGCAGATACCGCGGCCAGGTTCATAATAGTCCCGCTGTCAATGTTGACCGTGGCCTGGTAAGTAATGGTAACTGTCTCGCCGGCTGCAAGAGTTCCTAAGCCAATGCCCGCGCTCAAGTTGCCGGTATAAGTTTTAGAAACGCTCAAACCGCTGCCTTGCAAGGGGTTGCTATCGCTGACGAATACGCTGTTGGCCGTGGCGCTGCCGACATTTTTTACGGTGATGCGATATTGGACAACGTCATTTTTGTCCGCAATAATAGAACCCGAGAAACTGCCGCCTTTGGTAACATTTTTTACTTCCTTGGTAATGCTCAAAGCAGGCTGGCCAGCCGGAACAAACAGAATATTTAATTGGGCGCTCGCTGTCACTGAATTGGCATTGTCCGCCGTAGCTAAAGCAATGTTAGTAAAGCTTCCCTGGTCCGCTACTGCAGTGCCGCGGTAAAGAATTACCACCGGAGTCTGGGTTAAGGAAGAAATAACTATTCCGCTCGAGAGGACGCCGCTGCCCTGCGTCTGTCCGCCCACAGTTAAGCTGCCGTCAACAAACCTTAAAATATTTGAGGCGGAGTTAAAGGTGTCGGTAATTTTTACATTATTAAGGGTAACAGCATTGCCGGCTTTGACCGTAATTCTGTATTCCACGATTTCATTTTTTTGCGCCGTAGCGGAATTGCTGAAAGCGCTGCCTTGGGTAACGTTCCTAATTTCTTTGGTTAGTTGTAATATACCGTTTTGGGAAACCGTAGAAACGGAAACGCTGGCAGAAGCGTTGACGCTGTTGGTATTAGCGGAGGTCGCCGTGGCGGTATTATTTATTGTGCCGTTGTCAATTCCTACGGTAATGTTGAAAGTGACCACCACGGAATCATTGGGGTCAAGTTTGGAAATTATTATGCCGTCGCTCAAATTTCCGCTATAACCCTTGGAAACCGAAAGCCCCGTTGTAGCAGGGTTGCCGCCTGAAGTGAAGAAGTCGGTAATAATAACATTGTTGGCCGCAATACTGCCGTTATTTCTGACTGTAATCCTGTACTGGACAGAATCATTTTTATTGGCGGTAATGTTGGTGGCGAAGGCGCCGTTCTGCGTGGCGTTTCTGACTTCTTTGGTTATAGCTAAGTTGGCCTGGCCAGTTACAGTAGAAACATTTACCTGGGCCTGGGCGCTAATGCTGTTGCCGTTGCCAGCGTTGGCGGTAGCAGTGTTTCTAATGGTGCCGTTCTCAATTGGCACTATGGCGCTAAAAGTAATTACTATAGTATCATTAGCGGCAAGCTGGGTCACCCTAATGCCGTCGTCCAAATTTCCGGTAAAGGTTTTGGAAACCGAAAGCTCGCTGGTAGAAATAGGGCTTATACTAAAGACATCGGTAATATAAATCTGGTTGGCAACAGCGGTGCCCGTGTTCTTGACTGTAATTCTGTATTGTACTTTGTCGTTCTTGGTAGCGCTGGCGGAACTGGCAAAGCTGCCGTTCTGGGTAACGTTTCTTACTTCTTTGGTGATGCTCAGCAAAGGCTGGCCGACCGTAGTATTAACATTAATCTGCGCTTGCGCGGAAACCGAGCCGGCGTTGTCAGCCACCGCAGTTGCAGTGTTAGTAATACTGCCGTTTTGAATGGCAACAGTCAGGCTAAAAGTAATGACAATAGAGTCGTTCGGATCCAGCTTTGCGACTCTAATCCCGTCAATAAAAGTTCCTGTGTAGCTTTTTGAAACTACCAAGTCGCTAATATTGACTCCGGTCAAATTGAAACTGTCGGTAATCACCACGTTGTTTGCGGCGGCGCTGCCGATATTTTTTACGGTAATTCTATACTGCGCGACATCGTTCTGGGTTGCGTTAATTGAAGAAGCGAAACTGCCGTTCTGGGTAACGTTTCTTACTTCTTTGGTGATGTTCAAACTGGCCGAAGTAGTGCCGCAGGTTAAAGAAGGGATATTGGCAGTCTTGCTGTCTAACAAAGTATTGGGGGTAACGTCTAAATTGTAGAGCTTGAAAACGTATTGCCCGTTTGGCTTAAGCCAAGGGGTTTCAACAGAACCGCTGGTCTGCCCGACAGCAATAATCTTTTCGCTTTCGCCGTCAGTTATATTTTGAACAGTAACTTTGGCATTTGCTACGTTTTGCGTAGTCCAGGACAGTGTTCCGGTATAGCCGCAAAAACCGGTGACATTGGCTTTGCCGCCCAAAGTAAAGGTCAACTGCCCGCTGGGAGGAAGCTTAACCGGATTACAGTCTAAAGACGGCACATCAGCAGTAGTAGTTGCTAAAGTAGTGTTGTTGTCAATATTGGATAAAGTAAAGACATAGTGTTCACCCGGTTGCAGCCAGGGAGTTTCTACAGAACCGCTTGCTACGCCTTCGGCCATAACTTTGGAGCCTACGCTAACCCGGACGCTGCCGGCATTAATATTCTGCGTCGTCCAAGACACAGTACCTGTGAACAAGCACTGACCGGAAATTCTCGCGCCAAGCTTAAAACTAATCGACCCGGAAGGAGGAGTAGGTGCGCAATTTAGAGACGGAATATCGGCTGTAGTGGTCGCTAAAGTAGTATTCGTATCAATATTAGATAATGTAAAAACGTAATGCTGGCCAGGTTGCAGCCAGGGAGTTTCTACAGAACCGCTTGCTACGCCTTCGGCCATAACTTTGGAGCCTACGCTAACCCGGACGCTGCCGGCATTAATATTCTGCGTCGTCCAAGACACAGTACCTGTGAACAAGCACTGACCGGAAATTCTGGCACCTAAAGTGAAGCTGATGGTGCCTGTCGGGGGAACTTTAACTGGGTTACAGTCTAAAGAAGGAGCAGCTGCGCTAGAACTGCCTAAGACAGTATTGTTGTCTAAGTTAGTCAGAATAAAAGTATAAAGTTGTCCCGGCACCAACCAAGGGGTCGCGACACTGCCTTCTTTGCCTTCTCCCAAAGTTTTTTCTCCAATAGTAACGCGCGCATTACCAACATTCTGGGTGGTCCAAAGGACATTGCCGGTGAAAAGACATTCACCCGGAATCCTGCCTAACACTAAAAAGTTGATCTCTCCGCGAGGAGCTTTAACCGGATTACAGTCTAAAGACGGAGCTGTTCCGCTGGCGCTGCCCAAAAAAGTATTATTATCCAAATTGGTTAGAGTAAAAGTATAACTCTGTCCGGGGACTAACCAGGGAGTTTCAGTAGAGCCTTGTTTGCCTTCTCCCAAAGTCTTGTCTCCGACAGTCACTCTGGCATTACCGACGTTAGTAGTGCTCCAAGAGACCGTGCCCGTGAAAAGACATTCGCCGGATATTCTGCCGCCGACGGTAAAGGTGATGTTTCCGGAAGGAGGCAAAGGAGGGTTGCAGTTTAAATCCGGAGCAGTACCGCTGGCGCTGCCTAAAGTAGTATTATTATCTAAATTGGTTAAGGTAAACGTGTAGCTCTGTCCCGGCTGGAGCCATGGAGTCGCGACACTTCCTTGCTTGCCTTCTCCCAAAGTTTTTTCACCAATGGTTACGCGGGCGTTTCCGACATTCTGCGTACTCCAAGAAACGTTGCCTGTAAACAGACATTCGCCGGTAATTCTGGCACCCACGGTAAAGGTGATGTTTCCGGAAGGGGGAGGAGCCGGGTTACAGTCTAAAGCAGGAGCAGCCGCGCTGGAACTGCCTAAAGTGGTATTGTTGTCTAGGTTAGTCAAAATAAAAGTATAGCTCTGGTTCGGCTGGAGCCAAGGTGTTTCAGAACTGCCTTGCTTGCCTTCTCCCAAAGTTTGACTGCCCACAGTTACTCGGGCATTGCTCACATTCTGGGTACCCCAAGAGACATTGCCTGTAAACAGACATTCGCCGGTAATTCTGGAGCCTACGGTAAAGGTGATATTGCCGGAGGGAACCGGCGGATTACAGTTTAAATCAGGCGCAGTGCCGCTGGCGCTGCCCAAGAAAGTATTGTTGTCTAAATTAGTTAAAGTAAAAGTATAGGTCTGGTTAGGCTTGAGCCAGGGAGTCTCCTGACTGCCTTTGACGCCTTCGGCGAAAACTTTTTCCCCTTCGCCGTCATTAACAGTCACTCTGGCATTGCTGACATTAATCGTCGTATTCCAGCCTACGCTACCGGTAAAAAGGCACTGGCCCTCAATGCGGGCGCCAACTGTAAAAGTTATAGTTCCCTGCGGAGGGCAAAGCGGGGCGTCGTCGCAGGCGTTAAGCCTGTTTCCCTGCCTCGGCGCAAAAAATAAAAACAGGCCGACTACAGCTAATATTGCTAGGCCTAAAAAGATATTTAATTTGCTTTTAAAAATAGTCATATTCATTTAAATTACTTAATTTTGCGAGGTTAACGCCAAACTTTAATGTTTATGGAATTAGATTATTAACCTAGTATTATAATATCATTTTAGATTTTTGTCAAGCATATTTTAGGCTTACTTAAGCGATAAAACAAAACTATTTTACTACTTGGGTTAATTTTCCAAATACCACCAGCCTTTTAGCAGTGGTATTTACCGGCCAGCAGGTGGAAAGCGCGACCACGGATTCGCCCCCGTTTCTGAACTGTTCCTGGTCTGTCGGAGAAAATTCTTTTCTGCTGGTCACTACATAGTGAAGAATAGCGTCTTTTCCATTTTTTTGGACAACAGTAATTTTAAAAGATGTATTGTCGGCCAAATCCCCCAGCCTGGAAAAGATTTTATTGTAATCCCCTTTTGCCCAAAGGTAATTGCTGGAGTGGCCGGAAATATAAGCCGTGCCAATCTCCCCGGGCATAGCCGTGCCCGGATAATGCACAACGCCTGACTGCAAATCTTTATCAATCGCTTTGGCGTCCTTGCTCCACATAAGCGGCACATTAACGTTTAAAGAAGGAATTTCCAGGCGGCCCGGAATGTCGGTGTTTATATCTACATTGTTCTGTTCCGCATTCAACCTCTGTTTGTCAGCGGGAAATTGGCTTCCGCCCCTGAACCATTGCCCGCCGTTAATAATCTCCGCGCCGGCCACATTGCCGGAACTTTGCAAATTCGCCAGGGCTAAACGGTTGCTGGCGACTTCCAAGTCAAAATACTGCTCCACAATTTTCTTTTGCGAATCAGTAAGCATCCCGCCGGTCAAAGGATTTTTGCCTTCGGAGATAGTTTGGCTGTCAGGCATCCCTAAACCCAGTGTGTCGTAGCTTTTAGGGTTCAAATTTAGCAAATATTTCTGAAAATTGGTCAAACCATTTCCGGAATTATCTACATTTGGGTCAATAACTTTCGAGTCCGAAACTTCATAATAGAATTGCCCGACCCACGCGTAATAACCTGCCAGATCCTGATTTTCTAATTTTATTAACGCATTTTCTTTTGTAGTAACTTGGGTTTGGACGGGCTTAAATATTTTACCAAAATTCGGCATGGTAAAACCGGTGCCGCTCAAAAAGAAATAATAAACCGCAATTCCCAATACAAAAATCACCAAATAAGGCAAAGCCTTTTTAAAAATATTTTTAAAGCCCCACGCCTTGCTTTCTGCTAAAGTTTGATCTAGCATAATATTAGAGTCGCCTTTTTCCCGTAACTCCGCAATCTTTTCCTCAATAGGGATGGGTGTTTTAGCAGGAGACGTATGAGAGGAGTGCTCGGAAATTGGCAAATTAGCAACCGGTAAATCCGAAAACGGCACAGTCTTTTCTGGACTGTCATTCTGATGGGTTTCGCTTTCAGGGTTTTTAGCACTGTTAAAAAAACCAAACATTTTGGCCACTTCCGGGGTTGAGACAGGAAATTTTAATATGTTATCAGACATTTAAATAGCTTAAATTAATAACCATATATACTAACATAAAATAAGAAATTAGTCAAGCATAGGCGTACAAATAAGCAAAAAACCTTAGAATTTGCCCTAAAAAGCTAAAAATATGACTACTGTTAATAACCAAAACGGCAAAATCTCGCCAATGTTTCTAAATAGGCATTTATTCTTTTTGCTCGCTCTTTTGGCGTCTTTTACCCTGACAATTTCTTTATTTGCCCCAAAATCCCGCCTTTCTGCCTCTGACCTAACTGTAGAAAATATCATGGTTTCGGTCAACAAAGAAAGAACCCAAAGAAACTTGCTAGCCCTTAATGATAACCTTAAATTACAGGCAGCGGCACAAAATAAAGCCACGGACATGATTGCCAGGCATTATTTCAGCCATACCGATCCTGAAGGCAACTATATCTGGCCGGCCATAGTGGCGGAAGGCTACACTCCCTACTCACAGCTTGGGGAAAACTTGGCCATAGAATTTTACGACACGGAGAGCATGGTAGCGGCATGGATGAACAGCCCGACCCACCGCGCTAATATTTTAAATGACGGTTTTAAAGACCAGGGAATGGGCTTAAATTTTGGCGATACGCAAAAAAACCAATACCATTCCGCTGTTGCCAATGCCTTTGGCGCGCTGGCAATTTCCCCGGCAAAAATAAAAGTTCAGGAAAAAGCCCCGCCGTCCTCTCCTAAAACCCTGGAAAAAAATACGGCCAAAATTGCTAAAGAGAGCGCCGCAAAAAAAACAGAACCGGGTTTAAGCCAAAATAAACCGGCCGAAGCCCTGGAAGAGCCGGCAACCCCGCCGCAAGCTGATTCCAAAGCTCCGGTAAAACCCCTGGCTTTGCGGGGAGAAGATAACCAACAATCCTTAAATACGGATCAGTCTGTGAAAGCCAGCGCTACCGGCATGGCACTCGCCAAACAAACCGCCGCGAAAAGCAGTTCCACCATGCCCGCTGTTGCCGGGCAAGCTCCAGCTCCCGCGGCCGCGGAATTAAAATTCAATCCTTACAAATTAACCAAAAATTTTCTTTTAGTTTTTGGCTTTTTGCTTTTTGTAATCCTGGCAACAGATCTTGGCTCGCTAATAAGAGCCAAAGTGGAATTTTTAGACAAAAAAATCAACAACCTTGCGGTGCTGATTATTTCCCTCATAGTTATTGGGGTAATGTACTGGTTATAATCTGTGATTCATAGGTATTCGCAGATTTGTAGTTTTAACAGGCGTTAATAATTTCACCGCGAAAATTCGTAACCGAAACCAGCATTACGCCAAAAAGCACAGTCAGCAAAAACAGCTCCCAAAAAACTTTGAAACTCAAAGTTTTGTCCAAGTGGTGATGGTAAACTCCCCAGACAAAATTGTAGCAGACCAGCAAAAAAGCTCCAGCGGTAAAATAGTTGTGGCCCCAAAAGCCATTGACCCAAAAAGAAACAACACCCATAAACAAGGCCACCCACAAGCCGTCAATCATAGTCTTAAGCCTAATCTTGTTGTGCTGAAACAAGGCCTGATACACCAAAAGAGAGGTAAAACAAAAAACAGAAGCGTATAAGTATTTAGGCGGCAGGCAAAACTGCTTGGTAAGGGCCAAAGCCGAAGAAAAACAAACAAAGGCCGCGTACAATTTGACTGTTGAAAGCGCGGCAAAAATGTCATTGTCTACTGCGTCTCTTTTGCGCTGGAAGACTTCCTTTAAATACCAATAATTTACTATCAAGGCCAAGGACGAGAGCCAAATAAAGATCTGCTGTAAAAAAATTCTGCCGAAATTCAGATACAACAAAGACACCGTGGACCAAAAAATCAAACCGGGCAAAACCAGATAATTTTGCACCTGGCGGAAATGCTCCCACTTGCGCACGTGCGAGAGTCTGTCCCAAAACGCGCTGAAGCCAATTTTCCAGCTTCTCACAAACCAATGGGCAATATTCTCGTGCAAAATTTTTGCCCTGGCAAAGGCGCCGGGATTTTTAAAGTGCAGATCATAAAGCAAAGACATCTTTACTATCAAATATAAATAAACCCAGAAAGACAGGTGGACAAAAATTGCCAGCTGGTTCAAATTTAAAATGTAGGCCAAAGCCTGCAAACTGCCGAACACCGAAATGGCTACGGAAATAGCGGAAAATAACTTTTGTTGCCTGAGTGTCATCTATTTTGAAATTTTTTATAAGCCAGCTTATTGGCTTTAAAAAGCGAGTCAAAAGTGCCGGCGTCAATCCATTCGCCCTTTACAATATCCACCTTTAATTCCTTCTTGTTCAAAAACCAGTTGTGCAATTCCGTAATTTCCAGCTCCCCTCTTGCCGAAGGCTTGGCTTGTTTGGCGGCTTCCACCACCCTGAAGTCATAAATATACAAACCGGTAATGGCAAAACTGGACAAATATTTCTTTGGTTTTTCCACAATTTCCACGGCTTTCATTTGTTTGTTAAACTTTACCACGCCGAATCTTTGGGGGTCTTTGACTTTTTTGGCAAAAATTTGTCCCCCCTTTTTGAATTTGCGTATGACTTTGGAAAAATTGTCCTCAAAAATATTGTCTCCTAGAATCATGCAAACATTGTCTTTGCCGATAAAATTTTTGCCTATTAAAAAAGCCTGGGCCAAGCCTTCCGGCTTGTCCTGGATTTTGTAAGTAAAACGGGCGCCAAACTCCCCGCCGCTCCCAAGCAGCCGGATATAGTCGTCCGCATGCTCGGGAGCTACAATAATTAAAATGTCCTTTACGCCGGCTTTAAGCAGAGTATCCAGAGGATACATTATCATCGGCTTATTATAAACAGGCAAGAGCTGCTTGGAGGTAACTTTGGTTAAAGGCGAAAGCCTGGTGCCTGCCCCGCCTGACAAAATTATGCCTTTCATCATCTTAAATTTAAGATTAAGGATTAGGGATTAAGCCTGCCTGCCGGTAGGCAGGGTAGGCAGGGATTCTCCGGGCTTTACCCGCTTCCAGAAATCCTGATTGTTTACATACCAATCAGCAGTTTTTTTCAAACCGGCATCTAAATTGTATTTCGGCGTCCACTTAAGCTCTGCTTTAATTTTTGAAGTGTCCAAAGAGTATTTTTGGTCGTGGCCGGGCCGGTCTGTTACGAATTCAATGGAATCTTCGGTCTTGCCTAAAATTTGCAGGAGTTTTTTTATGACTTCCAAATTGCTAAACTCCGGATTATCCGGGCCGACAAAATAAGTCTCGCCCGCCTTTCCCCCTTCCAAGATTGCGTCTATGGCGCTGCAATGGTCCTCTACAAAGAGCCATTCGCGGATTTGATTGCCGGGTTTGTATATTGGGATTTTTTTGCCCAGAAGCAAATTGGTAATGGCCAAAGGGATCAATTTTTCTGGAAACATAAATGGGCCAATGTTGTTGGCGCAGTTGGAAATGGTTACAGGCAGTCCGTAAGTATAATAATAAGCGCGGACCAAGTGGTCCGAAGCCGCTTTGCTGGCAGAATAGGGACTGCGCGGATTATACGGAGACTGCTCATTCCATTTTTCTTTGGAATCCAAAGGCAAAGCGCCAAAAACTTCGTCAGTAGACACGTGGTGGAAGCGTTTTACCTGATGCGCGCGCGCAGCTTTTAACAGTTGATGGGTGCCAATAATATTGGTTTGTATAAATTCACCCGGGCTTGCAATAGAACGGTCAACATGGCTCTCCGCGGCAAAGTGGACAACAATATCACAGCCCGTGATTGCTTTTTCCACGTCCAAAGGATTGCAGATATCCCCTTTAATAAAAGTTATCAGGTCTTTAACGGCCGCCAAATTTTCCAAATTTCCGGCATAGGTCAGCTTATCCAAGACGACAATTTTATCCCCGGGATGGTTTTTAACCCAGTAATGGACAAAGTTAGAGCCAATAAACCCAGCTCCTCCTGTTATTAAAATTTTTCTTTGGGATGAAGACATTAAAGCTCCGCCGCTGTTAATGTTAAAGTAATATTTTGCTTATTTCTAAAAACTGTAAAATTGACTTTATCGCCGGGTTTATAGTTTTGCAAAAGCTCTTCCAGGGCGGAATCTTGTGCAACAGTTTTGCTATCTACCTCGGTGATAATGTCGCCGCTAAGCAAACCGGCTTTCTGGGCGGGACTGCCGGAAATTATTTCGCTGAGCCTTGCGCCTTCTGCTGAACTTAAAAGCTTGGCCTCAGCAGGGCTCAAATTCACATATTTAAAGCCAAAGCTCGTTCTTACCACCTTTCCTTCGTGCCCTAAAAATTTTCCAAGGAAATCTTTAATCACATCGCTTGAAATAATCGCACCCTTAGAATCCGAAAGCCCGACAACCGCCGCGCCTCCGCTCACTAACACGCTGCCTGCAGCAATTTGGTTTTGGTTTTGAATTTTGAAAGCTCTGGCCGGAAAATCTGCGGAGCGTGCTTGTCCAAAATCATCCTTTTGGCTGCTACTAACATAAAAAATAGAAAAGCTGGGGGAAAAATTCAAAAAGGATCCGAATATGGAAATAATTTTTTCTCCGGGGGCTAATTTTTTTGATTCGCCCAAATCTGCAACCGGCACGTTATTTGATTTGGCCTGTAAAATTAGCAAATTTGTAGCTGTATCCGCTGTAATATTTAAAACTTTAACCAGGGTACCATCATCCAGCTTGAGCGTAAGGTTCTCGGGCTTGTTTGAACCAATAACCGACTTGGTGGTTAAAAAAATCCCGTCGGAAGTTAAATTAGCTGCTGTTCCTGCCGCTATGGCTTGATTGCCGCTAGAAATTAAAACGGTGCTGATTTTAGATTTCGCCGAACTTAAAGCTTGCAAGACATCGCCGCTGTCGCTTATCCTTACTTCTTCCTTAGTGTTAATTATAATCGGCGCCTGCGGGTTGATTAGTTTAAAACGGTTAAGCAAAGGAAGGGTAGAAATTTTTGCCGTTATTAACCGTCCGAAAAACAAGTTCAGTAAAAATGAAATACATACGCTAAACAAAATTATTCTTGTAGTTTGGGATTTGATCATAATTTCCAAGGCGTGGACAACAGTACCATGGCGCTTGTAAAGACTATTAAAATTAAATGGAACTGTAATTTTTTAAAGCTGAGCGTATTAAAAAAATGATAATAATTAATCAATGTAAAAAAATAAAATAGGTTAAATAAAATCAATCCTATTACTGTGAAATGAAAAGGCAAAAAAGTCAGAGCCCAAAAAAACTCGGAAACGAGCAGTCCCAAAATTATTGCTGAAATACTTTTAAGATAATTCTCTTTTGGGACTAATTCATAAAACGACCTTGCAAGCAGTCCGGCTGCAAAAAAGCTCGCCGTTACTGCAAAAAATTTGAAACTTGGAAAATACTCGCTAAAAGCGGCTAAAGAAACAAACAATCCAAAAGCAATGAGTATAGTTTCGCTCGTTAAAATATTTTCTGAAAAACTGCCAAGGCTCAATTCAAAAAATGTTACCACAAATACCGAGATAACTAAAAATAAGCTTTTAAGGCCCGTAAAAGGGATTATTAAAAAAATTCCGAACCCCGCCAATAAAAATAGCGCTGTTTTAACAAGAGTCCAAAGATTATACTTCTGGAGCTTTATTAGATACCAGCGGTTATAAAGCAGTACCAATATCACGTAGCTCAAAAAAAGCGGCAAATATATCCTAAAAACCGGCAGAGGGTTAGAAAAAGCCTGCAGCACTACTAAAAACAATAGGCCAATTATTACAGAAATATACTTATGATATTTTTGCATTCTTGCTTGATCTCAATGAATAAAGAGCAAAAACAGATACAATAACAAGCGCCAAACTAACCGCGGCATTCTGCCTATAAATACCAATAAAAACGCTGTCTGTCCTAATTAACTCAATAAAAAACCTCAATATATTATACAATAAAAGGTAAGAAAAGAAAAGACTTCCTGCTTTGCCCTTTTCGCCATATTTTAGCAAGAAAAAAAGGATAATAGTATTTCCTATAGCCTCGTACAAAAAAGCAGGATGAAAATACTGGAAATTAAGATACTGTTCGGGACGGAAAGCTGCAGGCACAAACATTTTCCATGGAAGATTAGTGGGGTAGCCAAAAGCCTCGTAGTTAAAAAAATTTCCGAACCTGCCGATTATTTGCCCCAAAATTACGCTTGGAGCAAGCCAATCTAAAAGATTGAAGATTGAAGATTGAAGATTGAAGATTTTCTGCAAAATCAAAAAGCATAAAAAACCGCCGAACAAAGCGCCGTATATGGAAAGGCCTCCTTGCCAAACTTTTATGATGTCTAGTGGATGCTGAACATAATATTGGAAAGATGATGCAACGTGATACAAGCGCGCGCCAATAAAACCAAAAATAATCAAATAAAATAATAAATTCTCCGCTCGCTCTATACTTACTCCGTATTTGGCAGCGCGCTTTATTGCCAAATAAAAACCGCTGCCAACCGCAAGCGCCATAGTAATGCCGTAGTAGTGGGTGCTAAGCGGCCCAAGCTGGAATGTTTGAGACAAGATGATGCGGCCGGAAAAAACCATATCAAAAAACATCACTAAGCCAATTAGAGCCGTTAATCCGATAAAGATAAATCCAAATTTTTTGATGGTTTGCAAATCTCTAATTCCTAATTTCTAATTATTCCCCGCCTGCCAACGCAGGCCTTGTTTAAAAAGATTATTCGATAGCTATCATTTATATAAAAAAGAAAGCAATTTCTTGGCGGGCAGGTAAACAAACCCCAATTTCTAATTTAGACATTGGTGCTTATTTAGGTCAATTAGTAAGGGTTAATGTTACTTTCTGCCACTAAATTTTATCGATAACGCCCATTTTTGCTTGTCATCATTGAAGATTATAATTCAATTCTCAAAATTTAGTGGCAAGCAATAACAATAGCAGTTAAATTTCCAGTTTCACTTTTAGTTGCAACGGAAAACGATGATTACTGGTGGCAGAAGATAACAATTACCCTTAGTAATTAGGTTAATTAGAAATTTAGAACAACGCCGCTTGATGCTTCACTCCTTGCCTCTCCTTCGCCTCTTCTATTTTTAAAGGAATTTCCTTGGTCTTAAAAAAATCTTTATAAAGCAATTTATGGTTGACTCTCGCGTAATCGTAAATCTGTTTGGTGATCTTCACGTCATCCAAACAGTATTTCTTTAGCAAATCAATCCGTCCGTTTTTGTAAAAGAGAATGGCTTCTTTGCCGCTTCCCGACTTCCCTGATCCCAGGGTAGCCTGCGCTACGTCATCTAATTTAATCCGGTGGCCTAATATTTTGTCAATTTGCTCGAGCAAATCTAAATACGGCACAGCAAAAATGTCAAAATTCAAATACGGCTTTAGTACTTCAAAGTCAAAGTCTTTTATATTATATCCAATAATCTGGTCTGCGGTCTGCAGTATCGGCGAAAGCTTGGCCAATTCATTTTCTTCAAATATTGAATATTTGTCCGTTGAATAATCGTAAATGCCGCAAACCGAGATTTTGAGCAAATGATTTTTTCCCCTGCCCCCAACCTCGGCGAACTCCTTTTGTGTTTCTAAGTCTAATACTATCTTTTTTAACATTTTTATTTCTTACTACTATTTATCATTAGCCATAACTTTATGCATTATAAGTAATCCTTTCCGATTTGGCAAAAAGTTAGATTTTTGTTAGAATCTAAGCATATTCTTAACTTGCCGTGCCCACTGTCTATGGGAATACGGCCACAAAAATATGAAACGAACTTTAGCTTTAGAAACCCCGCAAAAAATCGGAGAAACCGTAAATTTGTCCGGCTGGGTTAATTCACGGCGCGACCACGGCGGCGTGATTTTTATTGACCTTCGGGACCATACCGGCTTAATCCAACTGGCAATCCATCCGGAAAGTAAAGAAGCCTTTTCCGCGGCCAATAAATGCCGCGACGAGTTTGTCATTCAAGTTGAAGGAATAGCGATGGAGCGGGGCAAAGATTTGGCCAATGAAAATATCCCAACCGGCAAAATAGAGGTTAAAGCTGAAAAAATTAGCATTCTCAACTCAAGCAAGCCTTTGCCTTTTCAGGTTGCGCATGGCCACGGCGAGGAAACGGAAAGCAACGAAGACGTTCGGTTAAAATATCGATTTTTGGATTTGCGCCGGGAAACAATGCAAGCAATGCTAAAAAAACGCCACGAAATGATCCAAACCATTCACCGCTATATGACGGCGCACGGTTTTATTGAAATCACCACACCAATCCTAACATCATCTTCCCCCGAAGGCGCGCGCGATTTTCTTGTGCCTTCCCGTTTGCACCCGGGAAAATTTTATGCCTTGCCGCAAGCGCCCCAGCAATTTAAGCAGCTGTTGATGGTAGGCGGCGTGCCTAAGTATTATCAAATTGCTCCGTGCTTCCGCGACGAAGACCCCAGGGCAGACAGAAGCCCGGGAGAATTTTACCAGCTGGATTTGGAAATTGCTTTCGCGGACAAAGACGAAACTGTTTTTCAGGAATTGGAACCTTTATTCGTGGAACTCACGGAAAAATTCGCGCAAAAAAAATGCGCGCAAAAACCTTTCCCTCGTCTCCCGTTTTTGCAAGCAATGGAAAGTTATGGTTCAGACAAGCCTGATTTGCGCTTTGGGATGAAGCTTGTTGATTTGACAGATGATTTGCGGGAGACCAAATTCAGCGTCTTTGGCAATGCCATAAAAAACGATGGCGTCATTAAGGCTATTTGCTGCCAAGGCGGGGCCAAACTTTCCCGTTCACAGATAGACGAACTAACGGAAATGGTAAAAAAAGAAGGCGCTGGCGGTCTGGCTTATATTGTTTTAGGTGATGATGGAATGAAATCGCCCATTTTAAAATTTTTAAATGATGATGAAATAAAAGCCATTATAGAGAAAGTTAAAGCCCAAACTGGTGACATTATTTTCTTTGGCGCGGATCAAAAATCCATCGTCAATAAAGTTTTAGGAAAACTGCGGGACGAACTGGGAGATATGTTCGGGCTTAAAGACCCAAACATCATCGCTTGGGCATGGATTACGGACTTTCCCATGTATGAATACAGCGAGCGAGATAAAAAAATTGACTTTATGCATAACCCGTTTTCTATGCCTCAAGGCGGGCTAAAATCTTTAGAGGAGATGGATCCATTAGACATAAGAGCTTACCAATACGACATTATTGCCAACGGCCTTGAATTATCGTCCGGGGCTATTAGAAACTATAACCCGGAAATTATGTACAAAGCTTTTGAGATTGTGGGTTACGACAAAAAAACCGTGGACAAAAAATTCGGCGCAATGATAAGAGCATTTGAATACGGCGCGCCTCCGCACGGGGGTTTTGCTCCGGGGATTGATAGGATGTTAATGCTGTTTCAAAACGAGCCCAACATCCGCGAAGTAATTGCTTTCCCCAAAAACGGTTCAGCCGAAGACGTAATGATGTCCGCGCCCAGCGAAGTGGACGAAAAACAACTTAAAGAATTGCATATTAAGCTCGATTTGCAAAAAAAGAAATAAACCACCTACTTGTCTTATCCGTCCTATTAAGACCTATCAGTCCTATCAATATGAAAAAGAAAAAAATATCCAAGCCAAAAACCAATAAAATCACAAAATTTCTAAACGAAGCCAAAGTAAAATTTAAGCTGCTTGAACACAAAGTAGTTTATACCGCCCACGATGCCGCGCAAACCACAAAGAAAAAACTTGGCGAGATTGCCAAGGTGGTTTTAGTTAAGGTTGACAAGGATTTTGTTTTAATAGTTTTACCCGCCGGCAAATATGTGGACTTTAGCGGGATTAAAAAAGCGCTTAAAGCCAAAAAGGTGGACTTGGCTTCGGAAAAAGACATTGCCAAATACTTGAAAAGCAAAGTCGGGCTGATTCATCCGTTTGGCTCGCAATACAAATTACAAACCTTGCTGGACAAAGGGCTTGCTAAAACTAGAAAAATGGTAGCCTCCGCCGGCTCTTACACTGAGAGCGTGGAAATCGCGCTGAAAGATTTTGAAAAATTAGTCCACCCAATAAAAGGAATATTTTCCAAAAACAAAAAGTAAATGCTTCAGGCAAAAGTAAAACAATTTGAAGGACCGTTAGATTTATTGCTCTCGCTGATTGAACAGCGCCAATTAGATATTACCCAAATCGCCCTGGCGGAAGTTACTGAACAATTTTTGCAATACATTAGGCAACTGGAAACAATTGACCCAACTTTTTTGGCTGACTACCTTTCTATTGCGGCCAAACTTTTGGTAATTAAATCTAGAGCCATATTGCCGACCTTGGAAGTGGAAGCAGAGGAAGAAGAGTCGGCGCTGGACTTGGAAGCGCGGCTAATTTTATACAAACAATTTAAAGAGGCAGCCAAATTCCTTAAAAAATTAGACAATAAAAGAAAACAAAGCTTTATAACCATCTTAAGCTTTGAGGAGCGCATAAATTTTTATCCTGACCCAACAGTAACCACAAAAGAACTCCACGGAGCTATCTTAACCGTTCTAAGCGGGCTTAAAGAATTAGACAACCTGCCAAAGGCAAAAATTAAGGAAGCAATTTCCATTCAGGAAAAAATTGACCTGCTTCGGACACAACTTGGGCAGCAGGTGGAAACCAAGCTTTCAGACCTGCTAAAAACAGCAAAAAACAAGTCGGAAATAATTATTACTTTTTTGGCGCTTTTGGAATTAATCAAGCAAAGAATTTTTACAGCACAGCAGGAAGCCTTATTTTCGGATGTAGTAATTAAAAAAACACCACAGCCATGAGTAAAACTTTTATCGGTATACTTTTTATTGTATTTGGCCTTCTCTACGGCTCAATGGCAATTGATAATGTCTACAATTTAACTCTAGGATTTTTAATAGAGAACGGTTGGATTAAACTGCCGACGCCGGAGAAGATAGAAAAGAATTTACTGGGGCGCAAACCCACAATTTTATTTTATAGCATCGGCTTAATTATTATTGGCATTTACATACTATGGAACAGAAAGATTTAAAATCCACTTTAGAAGCATTGTTATTTGTGAGCAACAAACCGCAAGCGACGAAGGATTTTGCCAGAATTTTGGATTTGGAAGAGGCGCGCATTAAGGAAGCTTTAGATGCTTTAGTAGAGGAGTATAAAAACCGCGGCTTCATTTTGCTGCAGAATAACGGGCAATACCAGTTTTCAACCAATAGCAAATATTCTACTGCCGTAAAAAATTTCTTAAACGCCGAGCTTAGGGAAAAACTCACCGACGCCACGGTTGAGGTATTGGCCATAATTGCCTACCGCCAGCCAATTTCCAAGGCGGAAATTGAAGCCATCCGCGGAGTCAATTCCCAATATAGCCTCCGCAGCCTGCTTATGCGCGGGCTTGTGGAAAGGATTTCGAACCCCCACGATATGCGCAGCTTCCTTTACCAAACCACTACCGAATTCCTAATGCACCTTGGATTAAGTTCCTTAAAAGACCTCCCGGACTTTGAAACTCTTGTAAGCCAGGTCAAGCTACCAAGCACTCCGCAGATGGAAATGGAAATAAAGCCAGCCAATGAACCGGCCGCTCCGCCTGCGCCAGAACAATAATAATTGATTTAAAAAACGTCCTTCGACTTCGCTCAGGGCGTTTTTGTATTACTCAGTAAGTTAATAAAAATTACTGTAACTTTCCTACAAATGTAGAAAAATCAAAGTAAAATTTTTGTTGATTTTTTTAAATTTTCTATTCCAATTCTATTGATCAGAAAAACAACAAGGCGGCTCCCAGCGCGCCCGGGTGTCTTAGTTTGGAAACTAAAATTTTTGGCTCGGCTGACTTGTCAAACAAGAATGTCCGCATTTCCCTTTTTGCCCCCGGCAAAAATTTACTGTGCGCCTTAACAGCCACGCTCCCCGCTAAAATTAAAGCTTCGGGAGAAAAAATATTCACCAGGCCGGCAAAACCTTGTCCTAAAACCCGGCCCAAAATACCATAAGCTCTTTTGTTGCGGGCTTTTTGGAAATTTGTTTGCCAAAACACGCCGCCTGCAACCATATGCCCAAATTCCGCCGCGTTATTTTTTTTACCCCGGTAAATTTGGTTATTTATAACAATCCCCCCTCCCAAACCCGTGCCTAAAATAAGCCCTAAAAAATTCTGAAAGTTCTTCCCTTGGCCCAGCAGCATCTCGGCTCTGGTAAAACTATTCGCATCATTATCAATTTTAACGGGCAAATGATATCTCCCTTTTAAAAGCGATACAAGATCAAAATTGGCTTTAAATTTCATATTCCCGGAAACCCTTACAGTGCCCTTGGCAGGGTTAACCAAGCCGGCGACACCGATTCCAATGCCCCTAATTTTGGCCTTAGCTTTAAGGGCATCAATCAAATCACACAGGCTTTTTTTGAAGCCTGCCAAATCTGTTGGGGTTGCAAGAGTAATTTCTTTAACTGACTTTTTGCCGTCAAAAACCACCCCGGTCATTTTTGTCGCGCCAATATCAATCCCGATGATGTTTTGCATATTTTATAGTTATAATTATTACTACTGGTTATCGTTAAAGAATTTTTTCGCTGCCTCCCACATCTCACTATGCCCATGCGCTTTTGCCCAATACCACCACTCCGTTCCCCAAAAATACTCTCTTTCCAATCCAGTCTTTTTGGCATAGTTAATATTATCATAAAATATTTGAGGGTTCATCAGCCGGCTCTGTTCCTCCCAGGAAGTATCAGCAACCGCGGCATTAAACCAAGGCTCGGCCTGCAATTCCACGCCTATGGTTTTTTTAATCGGCGTAAGCAGGCGGTTCATCCCCGCCCGAATTCGGTAAAACATAGGCGGCAGAGGGTAGGTAACGTAGCGGTTCTGGTTGCCCTGAAAAACAGTGCGGTAAAGCGTGGAGCCAAAAACATCAGCCCCCGACCAGGCTATTGAAAGCCAAGCGCCTTTTTCCCCGCTGTCTGTAGCGACCACGGGGCGGCTATCCAAACTTCTAACCAACGCCACTTCTTTTGAAAAAAACGCATGGGATATAGGCGCGCAGTCAAAGCCATAATTAAAATAAGGCTCATTTTCAACTTGCCACATTTCCACTGCCTTAAAATTTTTAAAATAACTCACCGAGTGTTTCAACATATTCAAAACCGCGTCTTCTTTTTCTTTTTGTGATAAATTGCCATACCAAGGCGGATTGTGGCATTCCGGCCAGCGGGGCTGTTTGTGCCCTAAAACCAAAATAATTTTGACATCGCGCTTTCCGGCTTCTTCCAACATGTACTTAACGTCTGTACTGGCAAGGTTAAACTGGCCGCGGTTAAATTCCAAATCTTCCCAATAAGCGTTAAGGCGCACATATTTTGGCTTGAGTTCTTCCAAAATATTTACAAAAAGCTCTCTTTTGTTAAAACCCAAATACTCGGCAAAATCCGGAGAATAATTAACGCCCCAGCCTATATTTTTGGGCTTTGGAGCGGCAAAATAACAAACCGCAAGCAGCAAAAAAATCCCCGCAATAAAAATTAAAATTGTTTTAAAAATTTTTATGCCTATTTTTTTTCTCTTTGACCTCATAGCGCCAACAACACTAATCCCCCGCTAATTAACAAAATAGCAATAACTTTTTGGATAATTTTTCGCTCTGAAACGTCTTCTTTTAGAATTTTGGGGAATTTCACTGAAAGTATACTGGCCATAAGCAACAACAAAGCATATTGCGTACCCTGCAAAGCGTTAACCAAAGTCACGCTGCCAATTTTAATTGCGTAATTCTGAAGCAATCCGGAAAGCCCGCCAGAAACCCTGGCTCCCAAATATACAAATTTATTGCCTGTGGAAGTTTCTTTGGGGGCGTCAAAAATATACTGCCTGGATTTTTTGGGAATTAAAAAACTAACCGAAGCCAAAAAGAATCCTAACCGGGTCCAAATTAAGCCGGAACCGAAATTAACATGGTTAAAAACGTATTTTTCCAAAGTCAAAGAGGAGGCAAATAAAAAAGCGGAAATAATGGCATTGCCCATAGCTTGCGCATGCCACTCGCCGTGCTTTTTTTTCATGGCAATTAGAACCGCGCCCGTGACCAAAAAAATAAAAGCCAGCATTTGATGCTGGGTAAGCCTTTCGCCCAAAATCACATAGGCAAAAATTAAGGTAAAGAACGGAACCAAACCTCCCTGAATAGGCAATATTCTGGAAATGCTGGTTTGCTGAATAGCCTTATAAGAAAAAAACAGCGCTAACGGAAAACAGGCGCCACCCAACAGCGCAACCAGAGTGTTATTAAAAGACAACAACTGGAAACTCAATTCCGAATGAAAAAAACTCAAACCCAAGAGTGTTCCCAGGTAGCCAATGGGAATCAATAACAAAGTCATTGGAGCGGTAATGCCGGCGTAAAAAGCGTAGGCGATTGGATGCCTGACGGTTTTGGAAAGCAAAAATTTATCCGCAATGCCGTTTAAGGCAAGCAGGAAATACGCGCCGGTGGCTAAAAGAATCCAGAGAGACATTGGTTAGATTCAAGATTAAGGATTAAACCTGCCTGCCGGCAGGCAGGGATTTAATATTCTAAATAATTGTTTTTGCAAATTTCGCCGTATTTTAAAGCGCTGTATCTGATTTTTCTTTCCAGTAAACTTTCTCTGTTAATTGCAATTAAACCAAAACGAGGGCCGTAGCCCATATCCCATTCAAAATTGTCAATCAATGACCAGTAAAGATAGCCGCGCACATCCGCCCCTTTTTTTATTGCGCGGTGCGCAAAATACAAATGGTCTTTAATAAATTTTTCCCGCTTTGTGTCGTGGGCGTCTGCCAAACCATTCTCCGTAATATAAATTGGTTTTTTATATTTTATTAAACTCGTAAGCACGCGCTCAAGACCTTCGGGATGAATGCCCCAGCCTAAGTCCGTCTCTTCATGCCCGCTTTGGCTTTTGCCGCGCTTGCCGAATAAGCCAATGTGGTGGTGAAAATAATAATTTACTCCAATAAAGTCGCAAGCATTAATTGTTCTGCTTAAAATATACCTATTAGCAATGTAGTGGGCCAAACCGGCGCTCAAATGCCCAAAAAAACCGGTGGGCTGCAAGTCGGAAAGATGATACGCTATGCTTACGGGCTGCCTAATTTCGTGCCGAATATATTCACTGCATAAATTATGAGCGCTGATAATATTTCTTATAACCCTTAGCATTATCCGAACGCTCTTTATTTGCGGAGGAAACCTGCCGCGAAGAAATCCTAAATTTGAATAAATCTCCGGCTCATTAAAAGTCAGCCAAAAATCCGTATACTGCGAAAGCCTTTTTGTAGCCAATTTTACGTATCTGACAAAATGGTCAATATTTTGCTGTTCGGCAAAACCCCCTTTTCTCGCGAACCACAACGGGCTGGTAAAATGGTGCAACGTTACAAAAGTTGTAAACCCGTGGAACTTGGCGGATTGCAAAACTTTTTCGTAATGGTCCAGCGCCTTCTCATTATACTCCCCTTCCCTGGGTTCTATTCTTGCCCACTCAATGCTTAAGCGGGTGGCGTTATGGTTTAAATATTGCGCCAGGCCAAAGTCCTCATCGAAACGATTGAAACTGTCGCAGGCAATTCCGCTGTAAAATTGGGCCGGGTTCTTCCCCTCTTTCCTTAAAGCATTTTCACGCATTTGTCCGTGCTCCCACGCCCACCAATCACTATTAACATTATTGCCTTCAATTTGGTGCCCAGCTGTAGCCGCCCCCCACAGAAAGCCTTTTGGGAATTGTAATCTTTGTTTCTCCAATTTGATTTCCTCAAAACAATTATTTCAATTATTATGGCATAAAATCTTGAAAAAAACAAAAAATGATGCTAATATCAGAGAACTTAAGGCGCTATCGTCTAGTGGCTAGGACAGGTGGTTCTCATCCACCAAACCGGGGTTCGATCCCCCGTAGCGCTACCATAATAAGACAGCACCCACATGGTGCTGTTTTTATTAGCCAAAACGATTTCGAGCCCAACAACCAAATGCGGATGGAAATATTCCAGTCCGCATATTTAAAAGAAAAAATCGTTCGATTCCCCGCAGGGCTCAAACTCCTAAAAGTCTTCTGAGTTACTTTCATCCTACAGGGTCCCGGAAAGCTCGTCAAAAGCCCTTAAGGCTGCCTCTCAATTCTCTCCGTATTCGAGCCGTCAGAAAGGCCTTTTAGAGACATCCGCACCCAATAAATTTGACACGTTTTACCAGAACCGCTATTCTAATTTCAGAATGTCGGTAAACCCGACTTTCGGGAATTAAGAGAAAAGGTGATTTTATGGCTCTAGTAAAAATTCAAAAGAAAGGGCAAGTGACTTTGCCGACCGAAGTCCGTAGGCGCTTAAAACTCTCCGACGGTGACATGGTGGAAGTGAAGATCAGCGCTACCAGCATCATCATCACGCCCCAGGTGGTGATTGACCGCTCCAAGTTCCCTAATGCTGATGAATACACCCCCAGGCAGCGCCGCATTATTGATGCGCGACTGGACAAAGCCGAAGAAGACATTAAGAATGGCCGGCTCTATGGCCCGTTTGCAACCCACGAGGAATTTATTGCTTCTCTGCATAAGGAGGCCAAGAAGTTGGCCGGGAGAAAGACTAAACCCAAAGCCAAATGACTCTGTTTTATTCCCCGCATTTTCTTCGTAGCTACAGAAAGGCACCGAAGGAAATCCAAACTGCTTTTCAGAAGCAAGCTGCCTTCCTGCTGCGGAGCTTGCAACACCCCTCCTTGCGGGCTAAGAAATATGACGAGGGGAAGGACCGCTGGCAGGGCCGGGTCACCAGAGACTGGCGTTTTTACTTCCGCATCGAAGGCGATATCTATATTTTGCTCGATATCATTCCTCATCCTAAATAACCTTGGCCTTTATGCCACGCATGATTCGCGTTTCCGTTTCTCTCCCCATCAAGCTGTATAACCAGGTGAAACGATCTGCCAAGGAGCAGGGCGTCAGTCTGTCTGAGTACTGCCGGAGGGCTGTTTCCTGGTACTTGGCCATAGCCCATCGAAGGGGACAAGGCAAGAGAACTAAGCAATCAGTGCGATGAGCCGCCCGCGCATTGTGCTCGAACCAATGTGCTCATCTCCGCCGCCCTAAAGCCGTTGGGCGGCCCGGCTCTGGTAATCAATCTGTTCGCCTTCCGGGATGATCCTTGTCTTGACACCTAGCGTCCGCCTGCTATACTGAAGGTGAACTAATTAATTAGTTCGAGGGAGGTATTCATCATTAAGAACTCCAAGCCATCTATGACCAATGTTGTTTCAGCCTTAACTGCCCGCACCCAACTTGGGCAGATCATCAAACGGGCCACCCAAAAGAATGAACGCTTTGTGGTCGGCCGCCGGGGCGAGCCCAGTGTTGTCATTATGAGTGTTCGGGACTACATGAAGACCTTTGCCCCTGCTCCAGAGGAACTCGTAACCATGCAAGCCTCGGCCAAGTGCAGCGGGGCTAATCAGCTGACACCCGGCCAGATCAACCGAATTGTGGCCACGGTCCGCAAGGAGCAGCAACCTTCATCAGCTAAACGCCGCGCTAAATGATCGGCCTGGTTCTTGATACCAATGTCTTGGTGTCCGCCAACCTCAGCGACGAAGGCCTTGAGGCTCTTGTCGTGTCCTTGGTATTGAATCGGAAGGCCCGACTTTACGTGTCTGAATCCATTCTCACAGAATACGAACGGGTACTCCTTTATCCCCGGCTGAAGTTCCCTCAACAGGAAGTCAGCAGGTTTATGACTCTCCTCCGTAGCAGGAGCATCCTGGTTAAACCCACCCACACAATCACAGAATCTGTTGATGCGGCAGATAACCGTTTTTTGGAATGCGCTGAAATGGCCGGCGCCAACTTCCTAGTCACTGGCAACGAACGGCATTTTCCCAAACGCTGGAAAAGCACCCAAGTAGTAAACGCCCGTGAATTGCTAAGTATGATTGGCCCCAGTTTCCTAAAATAGAGCTCATCCATAGCCAAAACCGCCTCGTCTCAATGAACGAAGATCGTTATCGGTAAGGTCACTACTCTAAATCCTCAAGCTTCTTACCCTCACGGGCCAACCGTTCGGTAATGCGAATGAGTACTGCCAAGTAGCGACGGATGTTCCCTTCAGCCTCGGCATACCACTCTCGGCTGTGTCCGGGATACAGGTCTTCAAGCCGGACCGGCTTATCATTATTGTTGTCTTCGATCATTACCGAAGCGTAGGAGTCTCCCGGACGGAAGGCAAGTTCTCAAGCAGCGTAGGGAAGATTTGAGACATCACTCAACTTTTCTTTCTGGCGGTGGACAAACTGTAGAAGACCCTTCAAAAGTCGGCTGCAAGTTCGAGGTACGTCCCGTCTTGGGCTACCAAATAATATAATTATTTATCTGATGTCAAGTGGACTTGACATCAGATTTTTAATAGGCTACTATGTGCTTAAATAAACCTTAAGGAAAGGAAAACAAAATTATGGACACAAAAATGCAAATTGATGAAGAAGAACTCAAAAAGAAACTTACTAAGGAGCAGTATCATATTTTAAGGGAAAAAGGTACAGAAGCGCCTTTTACAAGTCCACTACTCCATGAAAAAGGCAAAGGCATGTTCGCCTGCGCTGTCTGCGGCAACCAATTGTTCGCTTCAGACGCCAAATTTGACTCCGGCACCGGCTGGCCGAGCTTTGACCAGGCTTTGCCGGGAAGCGTAAATATGCGTGAAGATGGGGAACACGGCATGAACCGAACTGAAGTTACCTGCGCAAATTGCGGCTCACACTTAGGCCACGTTTTTGACGACGGTCCCAAAGAAACCACGGGCAAACGTTTTTGTATTAATGGCGCTTGCTTGTTGATAAATCCTGAGCCTACCTCGCCGGCAGACAGGCCTGTCGAAGGGATAGTGGAAAAACCAAAACAATAAAATATATGATACAAATACTTATTGCTTTCTTGGCAGGAGTGCTTACTATCGCGGCTCCTTGCATCTTACCCTTGCTTCCCATTTTATTGGGAACTTCGGTAGGACAAACCAGTAAAACCAGGCCCCTATTTATTGTTCTAGGTTTTGCTCTGGTATTCTCTTTAGCTGCGCTTTTCTTTTCATTGCTGGCTCGGGAGCTTGGATTAAGCACTAACGTTTTAAGGATAGTAGCCATTTTTATTCTTGGGTTATTTGGTCTTTTTATGCTTTGGCCTGCACCGTTTGAATTATTAACCAGCAAACTAAATGTAGTATTTAATAACGCGGGAAAAGCAGCCAGCTCTGCTAAGAAGGACAATGTGGGCGGTTTTATCTTAGGCATGACTCTAGGGTTAGTCTGGACTCCCTGCGCTGGGCCGGTATTAGGTTCTGTGTTAACGCTCATTGCCTCACAAAAAGACCTAGTTACAGGAGCAATTTTATTAGTAGCTTACGCGCTTGGCACAGGGATACCGATGCTCGTAATAGCTTATGGCGGGCAATATATCAGCGGCAAAGTCAGGGTGATTGCCCGGTATTCCAGAATCCTTCAGCAGGCTTTTGGCGTCATTATAATTTTGCTGGCGTTAGCTATATACTTTAATTACGATATAAAAATTTACTCCATAATTTTACAACATTATTCAAGCTTTAATCCTAAATTTTAATTAACCTATAATCCTATGGGTATAAAAAAATATTTACCGTACATTCTTTTGCTTATTGCACTGTTTATTGTCGCCGGCTTTTATATCGACAAGCAATCCGGGCATAATAAACTAATGCTCGGTACTCCGCCTGAGACGGCAAACAATCCTCCCGCCACAGCCGACCAAACCAAAGCTTCAACACAAAACCAAACAACAATAGAAAAAATTAAATTTCAAAATCTTGGACCGGCTCCCGAACTGACCGGCATTGACCACTGGCTGAACTCCGACCCGTTAACTATCAAAGGCTTAAAAGGTAAAGTTGTACTCATAGATTTTTGGACCTATACCTGCATTAACTGCGTCCGTACGCTGCCGTATGTAACCAAATGGTATGATACCTACAAGGATAAAGGTTTCGTAATTATCGGCGTGCATACTCCGGAATTTGGTTTTGAAAAAGATACCAATAATGTTGCTGATGCCATCAAACATTTTAACATTCACTATCCCGTAGCTCAGGATAATGAGTATGCAACTTGGAACGCTTACAATAACCAGTACTGGCCGGCTGAGTACTTGATTGATAAAAATGGAAATATTGTTTATACCCATTTTGGCGAGGGCCAATATGACCACACAGAAAACGCTATCCTCCAGCTTCTCGGTATGGATGATGCCGCAAAACCCGAAAACGGACAGGACTTGTCGCAGGTAAAGTCCCCGGAAATGTATTTTGGCACAGAACGCTTGGAATATTTAGGCTCAAGCCAAGCTGCGTCCACACAGGGAAAATTTTACACTACCACGGGCAAGCCGGCGCTGAATAATTTTGAAATGCAAGGCTACTGGCAATTTTCCCCCGACCACGCGGCTCTTGTAAACAACCCAAAGGGTGAAAGCGGCGGACAGATAGTTTTACGCTTCCACTCCAGTAAAGTCTACATGGTAGCTAAAAGCCAAAAGCCCATTACCATAACTACTATTGTTGATGGTAAAAATGTTAAAACAACTGAAATTTTCAAGTCCCAACTCTACACCGTTTTTGAAAGCGACACCTCCGAAGAAAGAACGCTAATTATTGACGCCTCCGGATCCGGACTGGAAGTATTCACATTTACCTTCGGATAACTATGGCAATTTACAATGAGGTTAAAAAATTAAGAGAGGAAAAGAACATTACCCAAGAAGAGCTGGCGGAAAAAGTCGGGGTGTCCAGGCAAACTATTATAGCTATGGAAAAAGGTAATTATACCCCTTCCTTAATGCTGGCATTAGAACTCGCAGAATTTTTTAAACTCCCTGTGGAAAAACTTTTCCATATTAACTGATATAATAAAAATATGAAAATTATTATTTATTATTTACTGCTATTGGTTTTCATTGGCATCTTCTCAGGGTTTTTAATTCAACGCCAATCTGCTTCCATGTCCATGCAGCAAATGGTCTCAATTTCCGTGTTATTGGGCTTGTATGTAGTGGCCATGTCTTTTATTGGAGAGGGCAAAACTGTTGATGAGCGAGAAACCTTGCACCGCTACCTGGCTAACCGAAGCGCCACAATTGCCGGCACTATCATGCTTTCTGCCGGAGTGTTGTACCAGCTCTTTTCTCACACACTGGACTACTGGCTACTGGCCGGATTGATTACAATTAACCTTGCAAAAATTATTAGTCTAATTTATTCAGATTATAAGCATTAAAGGTCGACTTCAAAATTTTAGAAAGGAATTAAATATATGAAAATGCTATCTTGCGCGGCTATGGGAGACCCGTCTTGCGGCTTCGTAGCCCAAGGCGAAACTGACCAAGAAGTTATGGACAAAATGATGGGGCATGTTAAAAGCTCCCATCCCGGCGTTATGACCAAAATGGACATGGGACAAATGAACTCTATGATGATGTCAAAAATGCAGGAAATGTAAGCTAATCGTGAAGCAAATCCCCCCGGCAATGGCGGGGGGATTTTAATTTGAAATAATTGCGCCTATACTCAAAAAACTACCTGTTCCAAAGCATTCCCTTAAATTGGCTATTGACCATTAGGGGTACTCCCTGCAAATGCTCAACGCTTAAAGCAATTTCTTGCACCGGGCAGTTATGGGCCTGCTCGCTTTGGGTTGAGCAATGGGCGCACAGGCTCCGTAACTGGTTCACGATATTAAATTTTAATTTTTGGGTTTCAGACATAAAATTATAGGACCAATAAGACTGATAAGACAAATTATTCCAAACTCCTAATGACGCCAACGACTTTTCCCTGCACCATCCATTCTTCTTTGGGGTAAATA
>Ga0080064_1000640_pt1 | contig 86738 bp, 91 predicted proteins | sample Subgrocontami54m_FD_69260 | JGI IMG/M metagenome (GOLD analysis project Ga0080064, IMG submission 69260) | Subsurface groundwater microbial communities from S. Glens Falls, New York, USA - GMW46 contaminated, 5.4 m (SPADES assembly) (version 2) ... | reverse complement strand
ATCGCGCCGATACTGTTTGCGGGTGATTTCAGTCCAAGACATTGTGTCCTCCATCGAATCTCGCAAATCCGACGGAATCACAAAGGGCTGAAATCACTCAACTCTTTTTCGGCCAGGCTCTCAGGATGAGGATCAGTGTTCAGGTTTGGATTCCGGCCACCGATCTCGGGTTTACCCGAGATCGGCAGTCAATACTGCCCAAGTCGGCTAAAGCCGACTTGGGTGCCGCCAACGCGGCTCGGCCGGAATGACGAATTGAGAGGCTTGCTATAAGACACCTCCGCCACACACCACCAAGAGGAAGACCATGCCCGCCTGGGAGCCGCCGCCCTTCACCAAGCTGATCGGGATCAGGGTGCTCCAGCGCTCGGGGGAGCGCAGCGAGGCGGAACTGCATATCCGCGAGGACTTGTGCAACCGCCGCGGGGTCTTGCATGGCGGCGCCTTCATGGCCTGGGGCGACACCATGGGCGGCATGACCGCGAACGCTGGCCTGCCGGAAGGCCAACGCACCGTCACCATCGAGAGCAAGACCAATTTCTTCGCGCCGATCCCGAAGGGTGACACCGCGCGTGCGGTCTGCACGCCGTTGCACCGCGGCCGCACCACCATCGTGCTGCAGACCAATATCAGCCGCAGCGACGGCAAGCTCGCCGCTATCGTCACCCAGACGCAACTGGTGATGGCGGCCAAGCATTCGGAGGATTGAGCGCTGCCGCTCAAACGGCGACACTGATACCGACGCTAGAGGACGGAGATCGATCATGGACGTGCGTGCGGCAGTCGCATTCGAGCCGGGCAAGCCGCTGACGGTGACCACCGTGCAGATCGAAGGCCCTAAGGCCGGCGAGGTGTTGGTGGAGATCAAGGCCACCGGCATCTGCCACACCGACGCGTTCACCCTGTCGGGCGCCGATCCGGAGGGATTGTTTCCCGCCATTCTCGGTCATGAGGGCGCCGGGGTGGTGGTCGATACCGGCCCGGGCGTGACGTCGGTCAAGAAAGGCGACCACGTCATTCCGCTCTACACGCCGGAATGCCGCCAGTGTCCGTCCTGCCTGTCGCGCAAGACCAATCTGTGCACCGCCATCCGCGCCACCCAGGGCCAGGGCGTGATGCCGGACGGCACGTCGCGCTTCTCGCTCAACGGCAAAAAGCTGCACCACTATATGGGCACCTCCACCTTTGCCAATTTCACCGTGCTGCCGGAAATCGCGGTGGCCAAGATCCGGCAGGACGCTCCGTTCGACAAGGTCTGCTATATCGGCTGCGGCGTCACCACCGGCATCGGCGCGGTGATCAACACCGCCAAGGTCGAGCCCGGGGCCAAATGCATCGTGTTCGGATTGGGCGGCATCGGGCTGAACGTGATCCAGGGCCTGCGGCTCGTGGGCGCCGACATGATCATCGGCGTCGATCTCAACAATTCCAAGAAGGAATGGGGCGAGCGCTTCGGCATGACCCATTTCGTCAATCCGAAGGACATCGGAACCGATCTGGTGCCGTATCTGGTCAACATGACCAAGACGGCGGCCGACCAGATCGGCGGCGCCGACTACACTTTCGACTGCACCGGCAACGTCAACGTGATGCGGCAGGCGCTGGAAGCCTGCCATCGCGGCTGGGGACAATCGGTGATCATCGGCGTGGCGGGCGCCGGCCAGGAGATCGCGACGCGACCGTTCCAACTGGTCACCGGACGGGTGTGGAAGGGCAGCGCCTTCGGCGGCGCGCGCGGGCGCAGCGACGTGCCGAAGATCGTCGACTGGTACATGGACAAGAAGATCGAGATCGACCCGATGATCACCCACACCATGCCGCTCAGCGACATCAACAAGGCGTTCGAGCTGATGCACAACGGCAAGAGCATCCGCGGCGTGGTGGTTTTTTAGCCAGGCGCCAAGGCCAGAACCACCCACCGCTCATTCCCGCGAAAGCGGGAATCACGAGGCCGCATGGTTCGAGACGCGCAGCCATAGCGCGTCCTCAAGGGCGTTTGCCAGTCTGCGACTGGCTATGGACGCGCGTGAACGCGCTTATGGCTGCGCTCCTCACCATGAGGATCGCCTAATACCGCACGGCTGAGTACGGCGCGACCTTCTATCCTCATCCTGAGGAGGCGGCGAAGCCGCCGTCTCGAAGGATGAGGCCCGAACGAAGATCTGTGTCTCAAGCCAGGATGCCTGCGGGGCACTCTGGGTCCCCGCTTGCGCGAGGACGAGCGGAAGACGTTGGACTTAGCTCAACTGGAACCGCGCTAGCGCGGCGCCGGCGGCGCCACCCGCCAATTGACCAGGAACACGCCGGCGACGCAGACCGCCATCCCGAACAGCGACAGCGGCCCTAGCCGCTCGTCGAACAGCGCCCAGGCCATCAGCGCGGTGAGCGGCGGCGTCAGATAAAAGAAGCTCGCCACCCGCGTCGCCGCCGAGCGGCGGATCATGAAATACAACAGCCACACCGCGCCTAACGACAGCGGAAAGGCGAGCCACGCCAGCGCAAAGATGAATTGCGGCGTCCACTGCACCACGCGGCTCTCGAAGATCAGCGCGGCGGTGCCGCACATGATCAGCGTCGCGCCATATTGAATGAAGAACCCGCTGCGCCAGTCGGTACCGCCGCAGAATCGCTTCTGGTAGAGCGTGCCGACGGTGATAGCGACCAGCGCCACCCCAGCTCCCGCCCAGGACATCAGCGTGGTGCTGCCGCTCCCGAGCTTCTCGTGCAGCACCAGATAGACGCCGAGCAGGCCCAGCAGCAGGCCGATCCATTGCTGCGGCAGCACCCGCTCGCCCAGCCAGCGGTTGGCGAGCGTCGAGGTCAGCACCGGCTGCAGCGCCACCACCAGCGCAGTCAGGCCGGCCGGCAGTTCGTTATAGATCGATACGAACACGCCGCCGAGATAGAGGCCGTGCACCATGGCGCCGGCGGCCGCATTGTGCAGCACACCCGCGCCGCTCGGCCACGGCGGGCGGGTGACGGCGATCAACAAACCGAGCAGGACCACCAGGGCGATCATGCGCAGCGACAGGAAGGTCATCGGCTCCGCATAGGGCAGCCCGAGCTTGCTGCCGATGAAGCCGGAGGCCCACAGCACCACAAACACGCCGGGCACGATGGCGACGGCGAAATCGGCGGCGGAGTGCCGGTTATTGTCGGGACTGAGCAATGGTTGCCTATTCGAGCGGAATGCGCGCCTTGTTGGCGGCGAGCCATTGATCGAAGCTTTGCAGTTTGGGATTGAGCCGCCGTGATAGATCGATGCTGCGCGCGCGGGTGAATTCCGGCTCGAAGTCGCGGTTGTACTGAAACATGTTGCCGAGATCGTCGGCGCCGGGAAATCCAAAGCCGCGATAGACCTCCGGCGGCACCGCGTTGTAGCGCACCGCGCGCCCGAGCGCTTCGCTCAACGATTGCGCCATCTGCGCCCCGCTCAGATGCTCACCGGCAATGCCGACGGTCCTGCCGATGAATTCCGACCCCGCCTGGAAGATGCCGTAGGCGCAGCGGCCGATATCCTCGGCCGCCATGCCGGGCAGCTTCTTGTCATCCATCGGCAGCGTGATGGCCAGCGCGCCGTCCGGCCCCGGTTTCGGGCCCATGCCGAAGAAGATGAAATTGTCCCAGTAGAACGAGGTGAGCAGAAAAGTCGTCGGCACGCCGGCATCGGCGAAGAAATAGTTGGCTTCACCCTTGGCGTCGAAATGCGGCACTTTGTATTTGCCCATCAGCGTCGGCATGCGGCTGTCGTGGAGCGGAACGCGCTTGCGGGTGTCTTCCAGCGTCGACCAGATCACATGGTGCAGGCCGGTCTCCTGCGCTACCTCGGCCATGGCCTTGGCTTCGGCCAACTCCTTCTCCGGCGAAAAATGCGCCCAGAAGAAGGTGACGCAGAAGGCGCCGTGGGCGCCGGCAAAGGCTTTGGTCAGGCTGGCGCGGTCGTCGATGTCGGCGGCGACCACCTCGGCGCCGAGCGCCGCCAGTTCGCGCGCCTTGTCGGAATTGACGTCGCGGGTAATCGCGCGCACGGCAAAGCCGCCGCTCGCGTCCTCCAGGATGGCGCGGGTGAGCCCGCCGCCCTGCGCGCCGGTGGCGCCCACCACCGCGATGATCTTCTTGTCCGCCATGCACCTGTCTCCCTGTTCGCACGCAATACCGCGATCCGCGCGGCGAGTTGAATAGGCTAGCCGGTTGCTTGTCCAGTGTGGCGGTTCAGAAGTTCCCCATACCTTGCCGCGGGTCGGAAGGGAACTTCTGAACCGAAGCCACACTGGCAAGCTATGATTGCTGGTGTCCCCTTGAATCCGAAGTTCGCATGAGTGCTCTAAGCGGGCATGTGCGAACTTCGGATTCGGGACACCAGCAACCTTTTTGCAATGCGGTCTTTCCGGCTTGCAAAGCCCCGCAAAGCCGCCAGACTATGGTGCAGGATCACCACTCGCCCGCTGGGCGGAGGACATGATGCCGCGATCGACCATGCTGCGCACAAGCCTGGTGTCCGCCGCGCTGGCGATTGCTGCGGCGCCCTGCGCCGCCGATCCGGTGGCCGAATTCTACAACGGCAAGCAGATCAGGTTCATCATCCGCTCCGGCGTCGGCGGCGGCTACGACTCCTATTCGCGCCTGCTCGGCCGCCATATGGTCAAGCACATTCCCGGGCGGCCGCAGATCATTCACGTCAACATGCCGGGCGGCGGCGGTATCCGCGCCGCCAATCACGTCGCCAAGATCGCGCCGCAGGACGGCACCATCCTGACCATCGTCAGCCAAGGCCTGCCGATGGACCAAGCACTCGGCCTCAATCCGAGCTTCCAGGCCGACCTCCGCGACTTCCACTGGATCGGCAATCTCAGCTCGTCCAACCAGGTGATGGTGACCTGGCATAGCTCGCAGACCAAATCGCTGGCCGACGCCTTGCGGCGCGAGACGGTGATCGGCACCACCCAGGCCGGCTCGATCGCCACGCAATTGCCGGCGATCTACAACAACCTGCTCGGCACCAAATTGAAGATCGTCTACGGCTATCCCGGCGGCACCGATGTCAATCTGGCGATGGAGCGTGGCGAAGTGGAGGGCCGCGCCACCAATCCATGGGCGAGCTATGTCGCGGTCGATCCGCATTTCATCACGCAGAAGCTGATCATACCGATCATCCAGGTCGGCATGCAGAAGGAGCCCGACCTGCCGAACGTGCCGCTGCTGCGCGATTTGGCCAGGAATTCGTCAGACCAATCGGTGCTGGACTTCATGTCGAAGTCGGTCGCGGTCGGCCGCCCGATCGCCACCACGCCCGGCGTGCCGCCGGAACGGGTCGCCGCGCTGCGCAAGGCGTTCGACGACACGCTGAAGGATCCGGACTTCATCAAGGAGGCCGCCACCCAGCGCGCCGAAATCCAGCCGATGAGCGGCGCGCAGCTGGCGCAGATCGTGCGCGAGATCATCGAGGCCTCGTCCGAGCTGCGCGAGCGGGTCAAGGCCGCGATCCAGCCGACCAATGCGACGCAACTGCCGGGCGCCAAACCGGGCGGGGAATAACCGCCGGCCTCACCCGCGCGCTATTGCAGGACCGCTTCCAGTCTGTCGAAATATTTGGTCACCAGCGTCACATTGCCGGGATACTGAACCGGCTGCGCCACTTTCAGCGCGTCGTTCAGCTCCTGCAGCATCTGCGCCTTTTCTTTCGCCGGGATGGATTTGTCGGCCTTGACCTCCTCGATCTCGCGCTGGATGGCGAGCGACGGTTCCATGAATTTCTTGCTCTGCGGATCGATGCCGGCCAGGATCATGGAGATGTTGGAGGCGACGTCGTCATACTCATCGAAGTCCTTGAAGCCATGCTTCTTGGCGGCGGCCTGGAGCTCAGCCTGGATTTTCGGATCCGGCTTGTCCGAGGTGGCGCCCTGCATGCGCTCGGCGATGGCCGACATGTCCTTGTGGGCGGCGATGAAGCCCTGCACTTGCCTTTCCGTGAGCTGCATCTGCTTCAGCGGCGTCGGTGTCTGCGGCTGCGCGGCCACCGGCGCCGGCAACTGCAGGGCTGCGGCGGCGAAAACCGCGAGCGCGAATGCAAGAAAACTCCGCCGCGGCGGCGCAAAGCGCCGAGCCTGGTTTTTGTTGTAAAGAGCTGACATGGTTTGGTCTCCTGCCGGGGGGTTCAAGCCTATCGGATTCGCGGCGATGCTGGCACTTTTCCCTGCAAACGGCGGCAAATGTGTGGGCATTTCTTCTTTCCCTCCCCGCTTGCGGGGAGGGTGGCCGCGAGCATAGCGAGCGGTCGGGTGGGGTGTCCTATGTTGCTGCTGTCGCCCCACCCCGGCTCGCCCATAGCGCGTCGAAGACGCGCGTGACCGCGCTTATGGCGCGTCGACGACGCGTGTGAACGCGCTTATGGCTCGCCGACCCTCCCCTCCGGGGAGGGAGAAGTAGGAAACACTTATGACCGATGCCGAGACGCTGAAGAACATCGTCAAAGTGTGCATGTTCGACCAATACGGCACCGTGGTGGACATCCAGGGCGGGCTGGTCGAGGCGGCAACCCCGTTCCTCAAATCCAAGGGCTGGACCGGCGATCCCAATGCGTTCGTCACCTGGTGGCGGCGCACCCATTTCGAGAATTCCATGATCGATGCGCTGCTGCACCGCCAGCACACGCCCTATCGCGAAATCGGCCAGCGCGCGGTGGCGCATGTGATGGAACGCGCCGGCATTTCGCACAGCGCCGACGAGGTGCGCGAGCTGGTGGCGCAGATCGAGCGGCTGAAACCGTTTCCGGAAGTGCCGGCGGCGCTCCAGCGGCTCAAGACGCGTTACAAGCTAGTCGTGCTGTCGAACGGCGACCCGGACATGCTGGAGACCGCCAAGCGCCACCACGGCATCTCCTTCGACGCGGTGATCTCGGTGGCGGTGGCCAACGCCTTCAAGCCGCATGTCGCCACCTATACCAAGGCCGCGGAGATTCTGGGCGTGTCGATGGACGCGGTGCTGTTCGTCGCCAATCACGCCTTCGACTGCATCGGCGCCAAGTCGGCCGGCATGCGCACGGCGTTCATCGACCGCCGCCGGCGGCCGTTCGGCGCCACGCCGCATCAGCCCGATCTGATCGTCAAGGACATGGCCGAGCTGGCCAAAGTGCTGGGGTGAGCGGCAATCGGTGTGCCTACGCGCGCAGAATTCCAATTAAGACGCTTCGACCGGCGAAAACGGTACCTCGTCACCGCCGCGCACGCGTTCCATAAGAACTAAACAATTGAATTAAGCGAGCCCTAAAACATTGGCGAGCCTAGTTATGTGCCGGAACAAGGGAGCCGGCCGCCATGCGTCTCAATCGCGCCGGCATTGCCGCGGCTTTGCTGCTGACGGTCATCACCACGTTCCTGCTCGCCGTTGCGTGGGAATACGGGCTTGAAGAATTCGTATCCAAGGCCCTGGGCCTGCCCTTTGAGGAGCATTCCGAGGAGAAAGAGCACTGGCGGTTCATTCTGACCTCGACCGGCTTTGTCTTTCTCTCGCTCACCGTGCCGGCGCTTTTGCTGTTGCACATGTTCAGCCGCCTGCAAGGCGCTCACAGCGCCACCATCACCGCGCAGGAACTTGCCAACTCACTCGCCCGCCATGACGCGCTCACCGGCCTGCCGAACCGGCGCGTGTTTGCCGATGAACTGCGTCACGCGATCGAAGAAAGTAAGGCGGAGGGCGGCGACTGTACGGTGATGCTGATCGGCCTCGACCGCTTCAAATTCGCCAGAGACCTGCACGGCCACCAAGCCGGCGATACCGTTCTGTGCGAGGTGGCGGAACGACTGCTGGCGCTGCGTCCGCCGGGCGCCACCCTGGCCCGTCTGGGCGGGGATAAGTTCGCCATCATCATAGCCGGGGACAGCCAGCGCGATTTTTCCGTGCGGCTTGCGCAACGCATCATCACGGCTGTGTCGCTGCCGATCGCGGTCGGGAACATACAGGTCGACATTGGCGCGACCATCGGCATCGCGTTTCGCTCGCCGGAAAACTCCGACCCGGAAGCGCTGCTGCGCGCCGCCGACATCGCCATGTGCCGGACCAAGCGGGATGGACGCGGCAACTTCCAGTTCTTCGAAGAAGCCATGGACCGGGAGCTGAAGGAGCGCGCGCATCTGGAAGTCGATCTGCGGAAGGCCGTGGCCAACGATGAGATCGAGCCATTCTACCAGCCGCTGGTCGCGCTTCCGGATCGTACGCTGACAGGTTTCGAGATCCTGGCGCGCTGGCCGCGGGCGCAGGGGTCGATCCCGCCGGATGTTTTCATCCCGATTGCCGAGGATACCGGCCTGATTGCCGATCTGACCTACCGGATCTTGCGGCGCGCCTGTCTGGACGCCAAGGCCTGGCCGGCGCCGCTCATGCTGTCGCTCAACGTATCGCCCACCCAACTCATGGACGCCACGCTGCCGCAACGCATCCTGGCGATCCTGACCGACACCGGCTTCCCAGCCGCCCGGCTGGAAATCGAGATCACCGAAAACGCCATCATAAATAACATGGACATCGCACACGCGACCTTGACGTCGCTGCACAATATGGGCGTGAAGATCGCCTTGGATGACTTCGGTACCGGTTATTCCAGCCTGTCGCATCTGCGCAAGCTGCGCTTCGACAAGATCAAGATCGATCGTTCCTTCATCCTGTCGATGCAGGAGAGCGAGGATAGCCGCAAGCTGGTCGACGCCATCATCGGGCTGGGAAAGAGTCTGAAGCTGCCAACCACGGCGGAAGGCATCGAGACCGAGGAAAACGCCGTCTGGCTGGCGGAGAACGGCTGCACCTCGGGCCAAGGCTATCTGTTCGGCAAGGCGATGCCGGCGGCTGAGGTCGCGCGCTTCCTACAGCGCGACGAAGAGGCGCCCGCGGAAGCGCCGGCGGAAGTTCCAGCGCGCGCCCTGGCATCGTGAGCAGAGGGTGCGCGGCAGATCACAACGGCAAGTTATCGTGCTTCCTTGCCGGCATCTCCACCTTCTTCCCGCGCAGCATTTCCAGCACCCGCGCCACCCGTGCGCGTGTCGCGCGCGGCATGATCACGTCGTCGATATAGCCGCGCTCGGCGGCGGCGAACGGCGATAGGAAGCGCTCCTCGTACTCCTTGGTGCGCTTTTCGATCTTCTTCTTGTCGCCGCTATCGGCGCGGAAGATGATCTCGACCGCGCCCTTCGCCCCCATCACCGCGATCTGCGCCGTCGGCCAGGCATAGTTGACGTCGCCGCCCACGTGCTTTGACGCCATTACGTCATAGGCGCCGCCGAACGCCTTGCGGGTAATGACGGTGACCAGCGGCACCGTCGCCTGCGAATACGCGAACAACAGCTTGGCGCCGTGCTTGATCAGCGCGCCGTATTCCTGGTGGGTGCCCGGCAGGAATCCCGGCACGTCCACAAAGGTCACAATCGGGATGTTGAAGGCGTCGCAGAAGCGCACGAAGCGCGCCGCCTTGCGCGAAGCGTCGATGTCGAGCACGCCCGCCAGCACCATCGGCTGGTTGGCGACAAAGCCGACCGTGCGCCCGCCGATGCGGCCGAAGCCGGTGACGATGTTCTTGGCGAAGGCGTCAGCGATCTCGAAGAAGTCGCCCTCGTCCGTCACCTTCAGGATCAGCTCCTTGACGTCATAGGGCTTGTTGGGATTGTCGGGGACGAGCGTATCGAGCGATTTTTCTTCGCGCGCGATGGAATCTTGTGTGGGCCATTCCGGCACGCCCGTTTCGTTGCTCGACGGCAGGAAATCGATCAGCCGGCGCATCTGCAACAGGCATTCCAGGTCGTTGTCATAAGCGCCGTCGGCCACGCCGGATTTCGCCGTGTGCACCGAGGCGCCGCCCAGCTCCTCCGCCGTCACTTTCTCGTTGGTCACCGTCTTCACCACGTCCGGGCCGGTGACGAACATGTAGCTGCTGTCGCGCACCATGAAGGTGAAGTCGGTCATCGCCGGCGAATAGACGTCGCCGCCCGCGCACGGCCCCATGATGACGCTGATCTGCGGGATGACGCCCGACGCGATCACATTGCGCTTGAACACCTCGCCGTAGCCGCCGAGCGCCGCCACGCCTTCCTGGATGCGGGCGCCGCCGGCATCGAACAGCCCGACAATGGGCGCGCGCGCCTTCATCGCCAGGTCCTGGATCTTCGTGATCTTCTGCGCATGGGTCTCCGACAGCGAGCCGCCGAACACGGTGAAATCCTTGGCGAACACGAACACGGTGCGGCCGTTGACCGCGCCCCAGCCGGTGACCACGCCGTCGCCGGGGATTTTCTGCTCGGCCATGCCGAACTCGCTCAACCGGTGCTCGACGAACATGTCGAATTCCTCGAACGAGCCCTGGTCGAGCAGCAGCTCGATGCGCTCGCGCGCCGTCAGCTTGCCGCGCTTGTGCTGCGCCTCGATGCGCGCCTTGCCGCCGCCCAGGCGCGCCCGCGCGCGCCGCTGTTCGAGCTTGTCGATGATCTCTTTCATGAGTGCCCGCCGGATTCGCCCGAACGCATCATACCGGCATTCCGGAGCGCCAGCGCAGGTCGCGATCTCCACCGCATCGGCCGCACCGCCGGCTGCAAGTGCGATAGGAAAAGCCGCAGTGCCACAAAGACTTACCAGCGTCGGCCGAGGTGCCGGGTGAAGGCAATTCCCCTTTATCCCTCGGTTCACCCCGGCCAGGTTTCCGGTTATGCTCGCGCCCGGCGCGTATCAGAGGGGTGTTACATCATGAGCAAGGCATCACGCGTATGGATTGCCGCATTGGCTGCCGCCATCGCGACGCCAATTGTGACCGCGAATGCGCAATTTCCGCCGGCGCCGGCGCCGCAATTCCCGGCACAACAACAGCAGGACGACGATCCGGCCGCCCAGGGCCAGCCCAAGGGCAAGGGCAAAGCAGCGGCGCCCAAAGCCGCCGCCGGACCGGCCGTCAATGGCACCTGGAGCGGCAATGTCACCCAACTCGGCAGCGAAGCACCCTACCCATTCTCCATCACCATCACCGGCGCAGGCGGCGAGACCGCCTATTCCGGCCTGCAATGCAAGGGCAAGCTCACCCGCATCGGCTCCTCGCGCTCCTATGTGTTCTTCGTCGAGGTGATCAGCGAAGGACGCGCCGACAAGGGCGGCCGCTGTCCGGACGGCACCATCACCGTGGGACGCGCTGGCAACCAGCTTGCAGTCGGCTGGTTCGGTAGCATCCAGAACCAGGCCGTGATCGCGCAAGGGCTGTTGGACAAGAAATAAATAGCGACCTCAGGCGCCGCGCAGCGCCAGGCACGCCGCCTGCATCTCGGCAAGGCGGAAGGCGCGGCGCGCCAGCGCCAGCTGGTCGGCGCCCCATTGTTCCATGTTCCAGTCCTCGTCGACATGGGCGGCGGCCCATGCCTGTTCCGCCGAGAGTTTGCCGTGCATCACCGCCAGCGCGATCAGCGCCGAGCCGGTCAGCGTGGTCACTGCATGGACGGCGCCGAGTCGCCACGGCTCGCGCGGAATGGCGGCGCACACCGCCGCCAACGCCGCTTCCGGCTGCTGCACAAAGATCAATCCCTGACCGAGCAGAAAACGCGCGCCGAATTCGTCGCGCGCAAAAGTGAGGATCGGGTCCCACGTGGCAGCCTGCCGCGCCACCAGTTTTTCCGGCGCAGCGGCGCGATAGAATATCAGATCGGTCTCAAGATATTTTTCCGCTTCCGCGGCCACCCGGGCGGGCGCGTCGGCAACTCCGTCGATGATGCTGTTGGCTAGCCGTGTCAGCGGCATACTGGCCGGATCGATCACCTCGGCCTGCACATTCCATTCCTTAGCCAGCGCGTCGGCCAGCACATGGGTGGGGGCAGCCAGCACCCGGCGCGCCGGCGTGTGCACCGGCCGGCCGTCGAGCAGAACCCGGACATCGCCGTCGCCCGCCGCGGCCGCCGCATGCTGGTAAAATCGCTTTGGCAGCCGCCGCCGGGCGCCGCGCCGCACGGCCTCCGCCGGGTCCAGCACCGGCTCGGAAAACAGCTCTTCAAGGATATCGCGCATGGGGGACTTTCGACCGTCGGCCATCGACAAAAAACGATATATTTCAATATGTTATTGCGAACAAATAATCTGCCTGAGGATGCTGTTGATGGTTCCTGCCACCCTGTGGCCGCGATGCACCGCTATTGTGGGCCCAATTAAGCACCCACGACATCATTCGCTGTTATAACCGCTGCGGCGGTGGCAATCGCGGGCCCGGTCCACTAAAATTCCCGGGCGGATTCGGCGCCACAAGCCGCACCGCAGAGGAAAGCCGGCCCGCATCTGGCGCGCGGGACGTGCACACTGGCGCGCGACAGCCGTGCGTGCAGAGGAGTCAATGAAACCTACCGACATTGCGGCGCCCGACTACTTCCATAAGGTCGTGGATTGCCAGTGGGCCTGTCCGGCGCACACGCCAGTTCCCGAATATATCCGGTTGATCGCCGCGGGCCGCTATAGCGACGCCTACATGGTCAACTGGAAATCCAACGTGTTTCCTGGAATCTTGGGACGCACCTGCGACCGCCCCTGCGAGCCGGCCTGCCGGCGCGGCCGCGTGGAGGATGAGCCGGTCGCCATCTGCCGGCTCAAGCGCGTCGCCGCCGACTATAAGGACGACATCCGTTCCCGGCTGCCGAAGCCGGCAGCACAGAAAAACGGCAAGCGCATCGCGCTGATCGGCGGCGGCCCCGCCTCGCTGACGGTGGCGCGCGATCTGGCGCCGCTCGGCTATCACTGCGTGGTGTTCGACCAGGATCCCAAGGCCGGCGGCATGATCCGCACCCAGATCCCGCGTTTCCGGCTGCCGGAGACGGTGATCGACGAGGAGTGCGACTACATCCTCGATCTCGGCATCGAATTCCACGGCGGCAAACGCATCAACAGCATGAAGGCGCTGTTGGCGGAGAACTGGGACGCGGTCTTTGTCGGCTCCGGCGCCCCGCGCGGCCGCGACCTCGAGCTTCCCGGCCGCAAGGAGGCCACCGCCAATATCCATATCGGCATCGACTGGCTGTCGTCGGTGTCATTCGGCCATATCAGCAAGATCGGCAAGCGCGTCATCGTGCTGGGCGGCGGCAACACCGCCATGGATTGCTGCCGTTCTTCTCGCCGCCTTGGCGGCGAAGATGTGAAGGTCATCGTGCGCTCCGGCTTCGAGGAGATGAAGGCGTCCCCTTGGGAAAAAGAAGACGCCATGCACGAGGACATCCCGATCCTCAATTTCCTGGTGCCGAAGGAATTCACCCACGAAGACGGCAAGCTCACCGGCGTGCTGTTCGAAAAGGTGAAGGCCGAATACGGCGCCGACGGCCGGCGCAACCTCGTTCCCACCGGCGAGCCGGACCAGCACGTGCCGTGCGACGACGTTCTCGTCGCGGTCGGCCAGGAGAATTCCTTCCCCTGGATCGAGAAAGATATCGGCATCGAATTCGACAAGTGGCACATGCCCAAGGTCGATCCCAAGACCATGCGCTCGACCCACCCGAAAGTGTTCTTCGGCGGCGACAGCGCGTTCGGCCCGAAGAACATCATCTGGGCGGTCGCCCACGGCCATGACGCCGCGCTGTCGATCGACACGCTGTGCCGCGGCGGCGACATCAACGAGCGGCCGCTGCCCATGGTCGAGATCCTCAGCCAGAAGATGGGCATCCACGAGTGGAGCTACGACAACGACATCGCCAACGACCAGCGCTACCGCGTGCCGTTGCGCGACAAGGTGGCGGCGCTGCGCGACATCAAGGCCGAGGTCGAACTCGGCTTCGACCTGGAAATGGCGCTCAAGGAAACCCAGCGCTGCCTGAACTGCGACGTGCAGACGGTGTTCGAGTCGAAGCTGTGCATCGAATGCGACGCCTGCGTCGACATCTGCCCGATGGACTGCATCACCTTCACCCAGAACGGCGAGGAAGCCGATCTGCGCACGCGGTTGAAGGCCCCTGCCCTCAATCTCACCCAGGACCTTTACGTCGCCAACGATCTCAAGACCGGGCGCGTGATGGTCAAGGACGAGGACGTCTGCCTGCACTGCGGGCTATGCGCCGAACGCTGTCCGACCGGCGCCTGGGACATGAAGAAGTATCTCATCGACATGACTAACGCGGATGACCTATGCAGAGTAGCAGCCCGATCAGCAGCGTAAACGACTTCGTCGTTCGCTTCGCCAACGTCAACGGGTCCGGCTCCGCCAGCGCCAACGAGCTGTTCGCGCGCGCGGTGCTGCGCATGGGCGTGCCGGTGGCGCCGCGCAATATCTTCCCCTCCAACATCCAGGGCCTGCCCACTTGGTACGAGGTGCGCATCTCGGAAGCCGGCCACCTCGGCGCCCGCGGCGGCACCGACCTGATGATCGCGATGAATCCGCAGACCTGGGACAAGGACGTCGCCAGCATCGAGCCCGGCGGCTACCTGCTGTACGACTCCACCAAGCCGATACCGGCCGCGAAATTCCGCGAGGACATCACCGTCATCGGCGCGCCGCTGACCGCCATCTGCAACCGTGAATACAGCGATCCGCGCCAGCGTCAGCTGTTCAAGAACATCATCTATGTCGGCGTGCTGTCGGCGCTGCTCGACATGGACGTGGGCGAGATCGAGAAGCTGATCGGCGAGCAGTACAAGGGCAAGGAAAAGCTGTTCGACGCCAACCGCCATGCGCTGCATCTCGGCCGCGACTGGGCGCTGGCCAATGTGCGGTGCCCGATCGGGCTCAAACTCAAGCGCGCCAACGCGGTCGGCGACCGCATTTTCATCGAGGGGAACAGCGCCGCCGCGCTGGGAGCGGTCTATGGCGGGGCGACGGTGTGCGCCTGGTATCCGATCACGCCGTCATCGTCGCTGGCGGAAGCCTTCGCCAGCCATTGCAAGCGCCTGCGCGTCGACCCGCAGACCAAGCAGAACAAGTTCGCCATCATCCAGGCCGAGGACGAGCTGGCGTCGATTGGCATGGTGATCGGGGCGTCCTGGAACGGGGCGCGCGCCTTCACCGCCACCGCCGGGCCCGGCATTTCGCTGATGCAGGAGTTTCTGGGTCTCGCCTATTTCGCCGAGCTGCCGGCGGTGATTTTCGATGTGCAGCGCGCCGGGCCTTCGACCGGCATGCCGACCCGCACCCAGCAATGCGACCTCATCTCCTGCGCCTATGCCTCGCACGGAGACACCAAGCATGTGCTGCTGTTCCCGGAAGATCCGGCGGAAGCCTTCGAATTCGGCGCGCTCGCCTTCGACCTCGCCGACCGGCTGCAGACCCCGATCTTCGTCCTGCTCGATCTCGACATCGGCATGAACCACCGGCTGGCGCGGCCGCTCGCCTGGGACGACCGCCGCGCTTACGACCGCGGCAAGGTGATGACCGCGGCCGAGCTCGAGGCCGGCAAGGATTTCGGCCGCTATCTCGACGTCGATGGCGACGGCATCCCCTATCGCACCTATCCCGGCAGCCATCCGACCAAGGGCGCGTTCTTCACCCGCGGCACCTCGCGCGACCGCTATGCGCGCTACACCGAGGAAGGCGCGCCCTATGCCGACAACATGCAGCGGCTGTTGCGCAAGTTCGAGACCGCCAAAGACCTGGCGCCGCGCCCGCTGCAGGCCAATGCCGGCAAGCCGACCCGCTACGGCGTGATCTATTACGGCTCGACCTCGCCGGCCATGGACGAGGCCATCCACATGCTGGAGGCGCGCGGCAGCGATCTCGACCGGTTGCGCATCCGCGCCTTTCCGTTCCATTCCAGTGTCTCGAGCTTCATCGCCGACCACGACTTCGTATTCGTGGTGGAGCAGAACCGCGATGCCCAGCTGCGCTCGCTCATCGTCAACGAATGCAGCATCGATCCGGTGCGCATGGTTCCGATTCTGCACTATGACGGCACGCCGATCACCGCGCGCTTCATCGCGCGCGCCATCGGCGATCATCTCGACAAGCTCAAGGTGACGCCGCGGCGCAAGGTGGTGTCATGAGGCGCATGGCCTCAATCGGCCTCATGGTGAGGAGCGGCGCGCAGCGTCGCGTCTCGAACACGCAAGTCGGGTTTACCCGACTTGCGCATGTTAATAGCCGATCTCGGGTATCCCGAGATCGGGCGGGCCGCCCCATCCTTCGAGATGCGGCCTTCGGCCGCTCCTCAGGATGAGGCGGAGGTGGGTTCGAAGGATCGGAAAGTGCCATGACCTATATCGCCAAACCGAAATTCCACCATCCGGCGCTGCCGAAAAATGCGCTCGGCTACACCCACCGCGATTATGAAGGCCGCATCTCCACGCTGTGCGCCGGTTGCGGCCACGACTCTATCACCGCCTCGGTGATCGAAGCCTGTTTCGAACTGTCGATCGCGCCGCACCGGGTCGCCAAAATGTCCGGCATCGGCTGCTCCTCGAAGACGCCAGACTATTTCCTCGGCAATTCGCACGGCTTCAATTCAGTGCACGGACGCATGCCGTCGGTGCTGACCGGCGCCAATCTGGCCAACCGCGATCTGATCTATCTCGGCGTCTCCGGCGACGGCGATTCCGCTTCCATCGGCTTCGGCCAGTTTGCCCATGTCATGCGGCGCGGCGTCAACATGGTCTATATCGTCGAGAACAACGGCGTGTACGGCCTGACCAAGGGGCAGTTCTCCGCCACCGCCGACCGCGGCTCGAAGTCCAAGCGCGGCGTCGCCAACACCGACAATTCCATCGATCTGGCAGCGATCGCTCTGCAGCTCGGCGCCACCTATGTGGCGCGCTCGTTCTCTGGCGACAAGGAGCAGCTGGTACCGCTGATCAAGGGCGCGATCGAGCACCGCGGCGCCGCCTTCCTCGACGTGATCTCGCCCTGCGTCGCCTTCAACAATCACACCGGCTCGACCAAGAGCTTCGACTATGTGCGCGAGCACAACGAGGCGGTGAACCGGCTCGACGTCATCACCGCGCGCGCGCCAATCACCGTGGACTATGCGCCCGGCACGGTCGAGATCGTGGAGCAGCACGACGGCTCCAAGCTGGCGCTGCGCAAGATCGCCGCCGACTACGATGCCTATGACCGGCTCGGCGCCATGAACTTCCTGCAGCAGAATGCCGCCAAGGGTCAGATCGTCACCGGGCTGCTTTATGTCGAGCGCGACGCCGAGGACCTGCACCACAATTTCAATACGGTGGCAGCGCCGCTCAACACGCTCAATGAGAAAGAGCTGTGCCCGGGCTCGGCCGCGCTCGAGAAGATCAACGCCAGCTTGCGTTAAGCCCGCTTGCCATATTCGACATGCCCGGCCTTGTGCCGGGCATCCACGCCTTCCTTTTCTTAGCCAAGACGTGGATGGCCGGGACAAGCCCGGTCATGACGGTGAGGATTTCTGGGCCTCAATTCCCGTTCACGCATTCCCGCGTATAGGCGTCGAGCTCACCGCCGCGCAGGCCTTGACTGCCGCCCTGATGGAAGCAGCGCACGGCGCGGTCGCCATCGGTGGAAAGCCGCGGCGGGCCGTAGACCCCCGGCGCCGGGGCCTGCAGCAGCGGCCCATTGACGATCGGCGGCCCGGGCGGATCCGGCAGCGGCGCGGGAATACGGTTTTCCAGACCGGGCGGCGGCAGAAATTGCGCGCTCGCCGGCGCACCCGCAAGGAGGGCAGTCACGGCTAGCAAAAGAGCAAGTGCGCGCTTCGTCGTCATAGCTTTTAGATAGGCGCGCCGGAGACGGAAAACAGCCGCCGCTATTCCTCCGGCGCCTCCAGGATCGGGTCGTAGCGTTGCAGGTCGAGGCCGAGCAGGTTCCACGACTGCTGCATATGCGGCGGCAGCGGCGCGGTGATGTCCACGGTGCCGCCGCGCGGATGCGGCACCACGATGCGGCGCGCCAGCAGGTGCAGCCGGTCCTGCATGCCGCCCGGCAGTTCCCAGTTCTCCTTGGCGAAATATTTCGGGTCGCCCACGATCGGATGGCCGATATGCGCCATGTGGGCACGCAATTGGTGGGTGCGGCCGGTCACCGGCTTGAGCGACAGCCAGGCGAGCTGCTGGGCGGCGGTCTCCACCACCGCGTAATAGGTCACGGCGTGGCTCGCCCCTTCATCGCCGTGCTGGGCGACGCGCATGATGGAATCCTCCTCGCGCTCCTCCTTGGCGAGAAAGGTCGAGATGCGGCCCTGGCGCGGGCGCGGCACGCCCGCCGCCAGTGCCCAATAGATCTTGCGCGCCGAACGCGAACGGAAGGTCTTTGCCAAGGCGGCGGCGGCAAAGCGGGTCTTCGCCACTAAGAGGCAGCCGGCGGTGTCCTTGTCCAGCCGATGCACCAGCCGCGGCCGCTGGCCGTCGGGGCCGGGTTGGCGCAGCACTTCCAGCATGCCGTCGAGATGGCGCGTGGTGCCGGAGCCGCCCTGCACCGCCAGGCCCATCGGCTTGTTGATCACCATCAGGTCGGCATCCTCATAGAGGATGATGGATTGCAGGAATTCCCGCGTGGTGCGGTCGGCCTCCCCGCCGGGCGTGCGGGAGCGCGGCGCGTCGAGCCGCAGCGGCGGGATGCGCACCTTCTCGCCACCCTTGAAGCGGTCCTTGGGCTGCGCGCGCTTGCCGTCCACCCGCAGTTCGCCTTTGCGGATGATGCGCTGGATGTGGGAGAAGCTCAGCCCGGGAAACCGCGCTTCCAGAAAGCGGTCGACCCGCATGCCGGCTTCGTCGGGCGTGACGGCGACATTCTGCACGGCGGTCGGAAGCTGCGCCGCTTGGGCTTTCTTTTGCTCTTCTTCACGAGCGAAATCGCGCTGCGGCCGCGCCTCCGATGCCGGTGGAGTTGCCCTTTTTCGAAAGCTCCGTTCGGCCGTCCTTTCGGGACGACGGCCTTTGACATGAGCGCCGTTGCGATCGCGCTTGCGCGGTCCGGCGGTCTGCCGGCCGCCGCCGGGCTGTCTGGGGCCACGGCTGCCGCGTCTCACGTGTCGCACCTTACTGTGTAACGAAGTTTCATTTCAGACGCTCGAGGACCAAAGCACAGACCTGCTCTGCCGCGTAGGGCGCGTCCGTCGACCACGCCCGCTCGAACCCAGCAATCTTCGGAAGGAAGCCGTATTTCTTTCCATCTTTTGGTTCTCGCTCGCCCGTCAAGATGAGGCAATAGACAATCTTCACGCTCGCTGGGACCGCCGGCCCCCGTCAACACCGACACGCCGTCCGAACGTTATTATTAGGAATGAATTCAGGCCATTACGGCTTTCTCTCATAAACACGGTGAGTTATGGTTGTTTTAAATTTTCCTACTATCAGAGAGAGAATTGGAATTTCCAATGAAGTCAAACCGATCGGTACGGCTTGCTGCAAGCATCCAGTTCTTCCGGGTGCTGGCTGTCTGCATCCCGGTGCTAATGTTGGTCGATGCCGCCGCAGCCCAAGAACCACCGGGGTACAGTGGGACTCACACCATCGTTGGCTCAAAAACTCCGGCGAACACATATTGGTATGATGCTGCAGATGGGATTTCTCCAGGGCTTCCCGGTTGCCATGTTGAGGTCGTGAGTCTGAGTGACTGGAGGCGCACCGGCCGCTTCATCGAGGAGGCATGCCGGAGCGACGGGCTATTGATCGAGACCACTCCCGGCATCAACGCTATCCACGTACACGAGAAGGATATCGGTAAGCCCTACCTGATCAATTGCAACGCTTGGTGCATCGGAGCCCGCAGAAGCAAAGCCGGCAGATGCCAGACTGTGCGTCGCAGCCCGTCACCGGCCTATGGCCCATGCACAAGGGCGGCCGTTTGTTATTGCGATCTCTTTGGCAACGGCGAGTTCAAGATGCCCATTAATTATGAGAAATTTGACCCCCACAGCCGTACGGGACCCTACATAGGCGGCCACTAATCCCCGTCGCGTTATACTGCTTCTTGTCGGAATCTTTTCGTCTTTTCCCACATTCCTCCTGCCACTTACAACGGATGTGGCTCATGCGGCGCCCGCCGTCATGCGCTTGAACACATCCTCAAGCTCCGGCGCATTGGGAAGCTTCAGGCCGAGGGGTCCAGTGAGCGTGTCGCGCAACTCGTCCGGCGTGCGCAGCACGCGCCGCTCCGAATTTCCGGCGTGATGCACGGTCAGCACATTATCGCGCAACGCATAGCGCCGGTCGGCGCCGCTGCGGGCAATGATCAGGCCGGCGGTGAACAGCGAGCTCGGATGCGTGCATTGATACCAGTTGGCCATCTCGTAATCCGGCAGGATCTGCTTCTGCAGATCGAACCAGTAGAGCGGCGACCAGGCATCGCGGACCTTGGCCTGCAGGACGAAACCACCGTCGCTGCCGACGATCCGGAAGGATTCGTGCGGCGTGCTCTGTTCGACATCCGGCACGAGGCGCAACGGCGCGGTCAGCGTCATGCCGCCAAAGCCGACATCGGCGATGTAGCGCTCCCGGTCGATGGTGACCAAGAGCAGCATGTGGGTGCGCGGCAGCACCGGAATGTCGGGCTGCAGCCACATCACGCGGCCAGCCAACCAGCGGGTCTCGAAGCCGAGCGCTGTCAGCACGTGGCCGAAAAGGAGATTATGCTCGAAGCAATAGCCGCCGCGCCCGTCATGCACCAGCTTGCCCTGCAGCGATGCGGCGTCGAGCCGGACCGGCTTGCCGAGCAGCGGATCGAGGTTCTCGAAGGCGATCGCCTGCGGATGCAGGGCATGGATGGCGCGCAACGTGGTGAGCGTCGGTGCGCGGGTGCCGTCATAGCCGATGCGGCGGAAATAGGCGTCGAGATCGATCGCGCTCATCCGCCGCGCTCCTTGCGCAGCTTCGCCCAGTAGTCCAGCCGCTTTTTGATTTCGCGTTCGAAGCCGCGCTCGGGCGGATCGTAGAATTGCTGGCGGCCGAGCGCTTCGGGGAAGTAGTCCTGGCCGGAAAACGCCTCTTCGGCGTCGTGGTCATAGGCGTAGCCGCGCCCATAGCCTTCCGATTTCATCAGATTGGTCGGCGCATTGAGGATGTGCTTGGGCGGCAGCAGCGAGCCGGCCTCCCGGGCTGCGCGCATGGCCGCGCCATAGGCGGTATAGGCGGCATTCGATTTCGGCGCGGTCGCGATATAGATCACCGCTTCGGCGATCGCCAGCTCGCCCTCGGGCGAGCCGAGAAAATCATAGGCATCTTTGGCGGCATTGCAGATCACCAGCGCCTGCGGATCGGCCAGCCCGATATCCTCCACCGCCATGCGCACCACGCGGCGCGCCAGATAGAGCGGGTCCTCGCCGGCATCCAGCATGCGGCAGAGATAATACAGCGCGGCGTCGGGATCGGAGCCGCGCACCGACTTATGCAACGCCGAGATCAGGTTATAGTGTCCGTCCTGTTTCTTGTCGTAGATCGGCGCCCGCCGCTGCACCACCTCCTGCAATTTGGCGAGGTCGAAGGTTTCGCCCGGACGCGCCGCGCGCCAGATCTCCTCGACCAGTGTGAGCGCGGCGCGGCCGTCGCCATCGGCCATGCGGATGAGCGAGGCGCGCGCGTCGGCATCGAGCGGCAAGGCCTTGCCTTCGATCTGTTCGGCGCGGTCGAGGAGTTTTTCGATCGCGTCGGGGTCGAGCGACTTGAACACCAGCACACGCGCGCGCGATAAGAGCGGCGCGATCATTTCGAACGACGGATTCTCGGTGGTGGCCCCGACCAGCACGATGGTGCCGTCCTCCATCACCGGCAAAAAGGAATCCTGCTGGGCGCGGCTGAAGCGATGGATTTCGTCGACGAAGAGGAGCGTCCCCTGCCCGGTCTCGCGCCGCGCGCGGGCTGACTCAAACACCTTCTTGAGATCGGCGACGCCGGAGAAGATCGCGGAAATCTGCTCGAAATGCAGGTCGGTGGCTTCAGCCAGCAACCGCGCCACCGTGGTCTTGCCGGTGCCGGGCGGGCCCCAGAACACCAGGGAGCCCAATGAGCGGGTATCGAGCATGCGCCTGAGCGCGCCGTCCGGCCCCAGCAGATGGTCCTGCCCGACCACCTCCGTGAGCTTTTTCGGCCGCAGCTTGTCCGCGAGCGGGCGCGGCGTGTCCTTATCGAGGCCCGCGGCAGCGAACAATGTGGGGCCGCTGCGTTTTGCGCGCGGGCTCATCCGCCCAGCACCACGGACATCTGCCGTCCGCCGCGCACGATGGTGATGCGCCAGACCCGGCTCGCCTGCGCGGTGGCGCGCTCGAGATCGGCGGTCTTGGCGATCTTCTGATTGTTGACCGAGCGAATGAGGTCGCCGCGCTGGAAGCCGAGGCTCTGCGCCGGCGAGCCGTTGGCCACATCGACGATAATGACGCCTTCCACCGCGGGATCGATGCGCAAATCGTCGGCCAGCGCCGGTGACAGGTTGGAAACGCGGGCGCCCTGGAACGGTGAGCGCGCCGCGATCACGAGCTCGTCTCGTGCGGTGTCGGGCGCCGGTTCGAGCGCCACGGTAACGGTGATGTCCTTGCCGCCGCGCGAGGCGCCGAGCCGTGCCGTCCCGCCCAGCGATTTGGTGGCGAAACGGTAGTTGAACGCATTGGGATCGTCGACCGCTTGGCCGTCGATGGCCACGATCAGATCGCCGGTGCGCAGCCCCGCCCGCGCCGCCGGACTGCTGGCCGTGACACTGGCGACCAGCACGCCGGACGGCCGCTTGAGTCCGAGGCTTTCGGCGATCTCCGAGGTTACCTCCTGCAGCCGTGCGCCGAGCCAGGGCCGCTTGACCGCGGTGCCGCCGCCTTTGGCCGAGGCCACCACTACCCGCACCATATTGGCCGGGATGGCGAAGCCGATGCCCTGCGAGCCGCCCGAGCGCGAGAAGATCGCGGTGTTGATGCCGACCAGTTTGCCCCCGAGATCGACCAGGGCGCCGCCGGAATTGCCCGGATTGATGGCGGCGTCGGTCTGGATGAAGAACTGGTAGTCGGTGATGCCGATCTGAGTGCGCGCCACCGCCGACACGATGCCGTGGGTGACGGTCTGGCCGACCGAGAACGGATTGCCGATGGCGAGCACCAGGTCGCCCACCTGCAGCGCGTCGGAATCGCTGAACTCGATGGCCGGGAACTGATCCTTGCCGTCCTTGATGCGCAGCACGGCGAGATCGGAACGGGAATCCTTGAGCACGATCTCGGCCTCGAATTCGCGCTTGTCGGCGAGCGAGACTTTGATCTGGTCGGCGCCTTCGATCACGTGATTGTTGGTCACCACCAGGCCGCCCGCATCGACAATGACCCCGGAGCCGAGCGAACGCTGTACCTGATCGCTCGGCATGCCCGGCACCCCGAAAAAGCGCCGGAAAATCGGATCGTCGAACATCGGATTGCGGTTGGCCACCGTGCGGGCGGCATAGACATTGACCACTGCCGGCGCCGCGCGCTGCACCACCGGCGCATAGGACAGCCGGACCTCGGCCGGGTTCTGCGGCACCCGGCGGTCCTGCGCGGCGCTTTCCGCCACCGCAAAGGCCGCCACCGTCAAGGCCGCAACCGCGACGAGAAGCGGCGCGGCAAGCAACAAGGGGCGGCGCGATTGCATGAATGAATCCGTGTCCTGTGCCGTGGAGATATAGGCGGAATAGGGCGGCAATTGAAGGGCGGCGGGCGGGTGGCAACCGCACACCTTTCGCGGCTGGGGTACCCCTGATAGAAATCACCGGCAAACCGAACAGCCCACCCCGCCAAGCGTGCGCCAGCCGGCCCGCCAACGAGGCTCCCCCGTGACCCCTGGACCCGCCGACGCCTCGAACACGCGCGACCCGAGCGGGCCCGGCACGTCCTTTACCGTCGTGATCTACCTGCTGGCCTTTGTGGTGGGCGGCATCGTCATGAGCTTCGAGATGCTCGGCTCGCGCTATCTCAACCCCTATTTCGGCAGCGGCATCTACACCTGGGCATCGCTGATCTCGACCGTGCTGGCGGCTTTGTGCGCCGGCTATTTCATCGGCGGCTGGCTGGCCGACCGCTATCCGTCGGCGCGCGTGCTCGGCCTCACCGTACTGATCGGCTCGGCCTATCTGCTGTTTCTGCCGCTGTTTGCCGAGCCGCTCTTGGTGTTCTTTCTCGACCGCATCGACGATGTGCGCACCGGCAGCCTGGTGGCATCATTTGTGATCATGTTCTTTCCGGTGACGCTGCTCGGGATGTATTCGCCGTTCGGCATCAGGCTGCTGCTGCGGGCGACCCAGAGCTCGGGAATCATTTCCGGCACGGTCTACGGCGTGTCCACCGCCGGCAGCATTGTCGGCACGCTCGGCACCACTTTTTTCCTGATCCCATTGATCGGCTCGCGCGCCATCACCATTACCCTCGGTGTGACCGGCATCGTCTCCGGTCTCATTCTGATGGCACTGCCGCGGCTCGTCCGCCGCAGTTCAGCCATCGCCGTCATCGGCGCTGTCTTAACCTGCGCCTACGCATTGCCGTCACCGGCCGAGGAACTGATCGACACCAAGGTGCGCGCCGCCATGCTGGCGCGCAAGGACGGCCGGATCGCCCATATCGAGACCACCTACAACGATATTTTCATCAGCAAGCACCAGCATCTCTTGTCGATGTCGTTCCAGCTCAAGGGCTGGGACTACACCCAGTCGGAGGCCAATCTACGCGATCCCGACGACCTGCCGGTGACGGTGGCGCGCGCCATGACCACCGCGCTGGTCTATCCGGAGAATCCCAAGCGCATCCTGATCGTCGGCCTGGGCGGCGGCTCGCTGCCGACCTATCTCGGCCGCTTCATGCCGGAGCCCGCCATCGACACCGTGGAAATCGATCCCGGCGTGATCGGCGCCGCCAAGAAATATTTCGGGATTCGCGAGAGCGCGCGGGTGCGCTACCTCGACGCCGACGGCCGGGTTTTTCTCAATCGCAATAAGGAACCCTACGACCTGATCCTGTGCGACGCATTCCAGGGCGGCTATATCCCGTTTCATCTGTTGACGCGCGAATTCTTTCAGCTGGTCAAGCAGCGGCTGACGCCAAACGGCGCGGTTGCCATCAACCTGCATGAAGGCACCAAGCTCTATGTCAGCGCCATCGTCACCATGCGTGCCGAGTTCCCGGCCGTGCACCTCTACCCGACCGGCGAAGGCGAGGTGATCGCGGTGGCGACTTTGCAGCCGCGCGACGACCGCGACGCGCTGGCCAGCCGCGCCGTGGAATTGCAGCAGCAGCACAAATTCCGCTATCCGCTGCCGCAACTGCTCGACAAGCGCGTCGATCACGTGGATGTGTCGCAAGGCGCCGTGCTGACCGACGACTTCACGCCCGCCGATCTCTACAATGCGCTGCGGTCGACTCGCGGCCGCAGAAAATAGCGACCAAAGCCCGCCCATCGATGCCCCCAGCACCCGGTCACATGCCGACAGCGTCCGTTGCCACCGCTTTGCCGCTGAGCCGCCGGCGCGGACCGCGCGTGTCCGCTATCGCGCTGCTCGCGGCCGTGGCGCTCGCATGGACTATGCCGGCGGCAAAAGCCGAAGAGCTGATCGACACCGCAGTGCGCGCCGAGATGCTCAAGCGCCGCGACGGTCAGATCGCGCGCGTCGAAACCGAATTCAACGACATTTTCATCACCAAACGCCGCTCCGAACTGATCCTGGCGTTCCAAGTCAAGGGCTGGGATTACACCGAGACCATCATCAACCTGCGCGATCCCGACGACCTGCCGGTGCGCTACACCCAAATGATGACTCTCGCGGTAGCCTATCCCGAGGAAACCAAGAAAATCCTGATGATCGGCTTGGGCGGCGGGGCGATCTCGACCTATCTCGGCCGCTTCATGCCGCAGACCAATATCGAGACGGTGGAAATCGATCCCGGCGTGATCGCCGCCGCCAAGAAATATTTCGGCATCCGCGACAGCGAGCGGGTGCGCTACAGCCAGGCCGACGGCCGGGTGTTCCTCACGCGCAGCAAGGAGCTTTACGACATCATCCTGGTGGATGCTTTCTTCGGCGGCTATGTGCCGTTCCACCTGCTGACCAAGGAATTCTACGCCGTGATCAAGCAGCGGCTGGCGCCCGGCGGGGTGGCAGCCTTCAATGTGCACGAGTCGACCAAGCTTTACGCCTCGACGGTGAAGACGCTGAGCGAGGTGTTTCAGACCATCGATCTGTTTCCCACCGGCGAAGGCGAAGTGATCGTGGTCGTCTCCGATTCCCCAGCGCTCGACCGCGATGCGCTCGCCAAGCGCGCCGCCACGGCGCAGCAGCGCTACAATTTCCGTTTCCCGCTGACCCAGTTCGTGCAGCGTCGCGCCGCCGACCCGAAGCTGGAAGCCGTCAACGGCCAGCTGCTGACCGACGACTTCGCACCGGTCAATCTCTACGACACCATAGGCAAGGGCCCACGCCGGCGGAAATGACTTTTTCAACCTCATGCTGAGGAGCGCCGCCGCAAGCGCGTTCACGCGCGTCCATAGCCCGTCGCAGATGGGCGTAAACGCCCTTGAGGACGCGCTATGGCGGCGCGTCTCGAAGCATCGCAAGTCGGGTTTACCCGACTTGCGATTTATGAGGGCCGATCTCGGGTAAACCCGAGATCGGATGGCCCGCTCCTCAGGATGAGGGCGGCGTAACCATCATTCCTTTGGCGTCACGGTGCGCAGATAGGCGACGATGGCGCTGAGATCGGCCTCGGCGAATTTGGAATAGGCGCCGAAATCCATCGGCGGCCGCAGCCTGCGCCCGTCGCGGGAAATCCCTTGGGTGATTGCGCGCTTGATTTCGGCGTCGCTCCAGGCGCCGATGCCCTTGGTCGGGTGCGGGGTGATGTTGGCGGAGACGGTCACGCCCCAGCCACCTTCCATCTTAAAGCCGCCCTTGCCGTAGTCGTTGACGAAGTCACGTTGCCCTTTGACCATCGGCGTATGGCATTCGAAGCAATGGCCGATGGTGGCGAGATAGAACCCGCGCTTGACCTGATCGCGCAGGTCGGCTTCTCCCATCGGCTTGCCGGCATTGGGGACCACCGGGTGCCGGGCGGCCGCCAGATAGACCGGCGCCGGCACCTGGTTCTTGATCGGCTTGACGGTTTTCAGGTAGGCGACAATGGCGTCGAGGTCGCGCACCGTGAGCACTTTGTAGAACGCCGTGGGCATGATTTCCGCCACCGGAACGCCGTCCGGCCGCACGCCGTCAATGAGCAGCCGCTTGATCTCGGCGTCGCTCCATTTGCCGATGCCGGTCTCAGGGTCCTGGGTGATGTTGGAGGCGGTGACCTTGAACGCCGGGGTGTCGAAGCTGAGCCCGCCCGACAGCGCCTTGTCCTCCTGCGGCTCGCCCTTCGGCCCTTTCGGCGTGTGGCAGTTGCCGCAGCTCATCACCGTATTGACGAGATAGCTGCCGCGCTCGACCGCGGTCTGCGCCGATGCGACGACCGTGGTGGCCAACCAGGCTGCCGCCCCCAGCATTCCAATGCGGAACATATTTCCTCCAGAGCTTGCTGCGCGAATCCAGACAATTGTGCCGCAATGATAAACGTCCGAGCGGCACTGCCAAGCCTGCTCAAATAAAAAAGGCGGCCGAAGCCGCCCTCACGAAAAACGCGAACCCGATGCGGCACTCATGCCGCCGCGATCGCGTCCTCTTCGACCTTCTTCTCCTGCACCGGGCCGGAATCCAGCCCCTTGGCGTCCACATCGCGATCGACAAATTCGATCACCGCGACCGCAGCCGAATCGCCGTAGCGGAAGCCGGCCTTGATCACACGGGTATAGCCGCCGTTGCGATCCCGGTAGCGCGGGCCCAGCACGTCGAACAGCTTCTTGACCATGGCGGCGTCGCGCAGCTCGGCTACGGCCTGGCGGCGGGCGTGCAGATCGCCGCGCTTTCCGAGCGTGATCAGCTTTTCGACGATCGGACGCAGTTCCTTCGCCTTCGGCAGCGTGGTGACAATCTGCTCGTGCTTGATCAGGGCGGCGGCCATGTTGGCGAACATGGCGCGGCGATGCTCGGCCGTGCGATTGAGCTTGCGGTGGGCGTTACCGTGACGCACGTTCGTCTATCCTCTTACTCGGGCCTCATCCTTCGAGACGCCCGCCTTCGGCGGGCTCCTCAGGATGAGGGTTTTGCCTTCCTCATGGTGAGGAGCGCGGCGCAGCCGCGCGTCTCGAACCATGAGTGTAAGGCTCAGTAATGATCCTCGAAGCGCTTGGCCAGTTCCTCGATATTGTCCGGCGGCCAGCCCGGCACTTCCATGCCGAGATGCAGGCCCATCTGCGCCAGCACTTCCTTGATCTCGTTGAGCGACTTGCGGCCGAAATTCGGCGTGCGCAGCATCTCGGCTTCGGTCTTCTGCACCAGGTCGCCGATATAGACGATGTTGTCGTTCTTGAGACAGTTGGCGGAGCGCACCGACAGTTCGAGCTCGTCCACCTTCTTGAGAAAGGCGGGGTTGAAAGCCAGATCGGGGATCGCTTCGGAGATGACCTCTTTGCGCGGCTCCTCGAAATTGACGAACACGTTGAGCTGGTCCTGCAGAATGCGCGCGGCATAGGCCACCGCATCGTCAGGGGTCACCGCGCCGTTGGTCTCGATCGACAGCGTCAGCTTGTCATAGTCGAGAATCTGGCCCTCGCGGGTGTTCTCCACCTTGTAGGAAACCTTGCGCACCGGCGAGTAGAGGCTGTCGACCGGGATCAAGCCGATCGGAGCGTCTTCGGGCCGGTTGCGTTCGGTCGGCACATAGCCCTTGCCGGTATTGACCGTGAACTCCATGCGGATCTCGGCGCCCTCGTCGAGGGTGCACAGAACGAGATCCGGATTGAGCACCACGATGTCGCCCACGGTCTGGATGTCGCCGGCAGTGACCTGGCCGGGTCCCTGCTTCTTGACCACCATGCGCTTGGGACCTTCGCCCTGCATGCGGATGGCGATGTCCTTGATGTTGAGCACGATGTCGGTGACGTCCTCACGCACGCCGGGGATCGACGAGAATTCGTGCAGCACGCCGTCGATATGCACCGATTGAACGGCGGCGCCCTGTAGCGACGACAATAGAATGCGCCGTAGCGCATTGCCGAGCGTCACTCCGAAGCCGCGCTCCAGCGGCTCGGCGACCACGGTCGCCTCCCGCTTGGGGTCGGCACCCGCCGAAACCTGGAGCTTGTTCGGTCGGATCAGTTCCTGCCAATTCTTCTGGATCACGTTTGCACCCATCTTATTGAGTGGCGCGGCGCGAGCCTGCGCATCCCACTCCGCCCCGTGGGAAAGGTCGTCGGCGACGGACGGGTCGGTCGTCCGCCGAATGAGAACATCGTCAGTCATACGCGTCGCCTCTTGCGCGGGCGGCAGCCGTTATGCGGGATCGGCGTCACGTCGCGGATCGAGGTCACGGTGAAGCCGGCGGCCTGCAACGCACGCAACGCGGATTCGCGACCGGAGCCAGGGCCGGCCACCTCGACTTCGAGGGTCCGCATGCCGTGCTCCTGTGCCTTCTTGGCCGCGTCCTCGGCCGCCACCTGCGCCGCATAGGGCGTCGACTTGCGCGAGCCCTTGAAACCCATGGTGCCCGAAGACGACCAGGCGATGGTATTGCCCTGGGCGTCGGTGATCGTGATCATCGTATTGTTGAACGTCGCATTCACGTGGGCGACGCCGGACGCGATATTCTTGCGTTCGCGCCGGCGCACGCGGGTGGCTTCTTTGCCCATTCCTTATCCTTTTTCGGCTCGGCCCCCTGCGCTCGGGAACCGTCTCTATTCGACGCCTTTGTCAGCCCGATGGCTGCGGAATCCGTCTGCGACCTATTTCATCTTCTTGCCGGCGATCGCCTTGGCCGGACCCTTGCGGGTGCGGGCATTGGTGTGGGTGCGTTGGCCCCGGACCGGGAGCCCGCGCCGGTGCCGCAGTCCGCGGTAGCAGCCCAGGTCCTGCAAACGCTTGATGTTCATCGAGGTCTCGCGCCGCAGGTCGCCTTCGACCAGATAGTCCCGATCGATGACTTCGCGAATTTGCAGCACTTCCTGGTCGGTCAACTGGGACACCCGGCGAGCGTCCGGAATTCCGACCTTCTCCATGATTTCACTGGCTTTTTTCGGCCCGACGCCATGGATATATTGCAGTGCAATGATCACACGCTTGTTAGTGGGTATGTTGACACCGGCGATGCGCGCCACGGACCTTCACTCCTGTTGCCGGCAGATGGAACAGCCGGCCAAATTTCGGGGTCGTCAGCTTGAGGCAGAGACCGCCGCAAACGATAACGCGACACCCTCCCCGTTCATCCCTCGGGGCCCGGCATCGTTTGAACTTCTCCTACTGGATACGAGGGTATTAATGGATTCAATGTCCCTTCGTCAACCTCTGCTGGCGTTGACCTTTTCGCGAGGTTATCGCCCGGCCTGCCGGCTTCCGGCTGGTTGAATTGCCAGCCTTGGTTTTGGTAGTTTTGGGCTTGGATTTGCCCTTGGATTTGCCCTTGGATTTGCCCTTGGATTTGACCTTGGACGTGCCCTTGGCCTTGCCCCTGGCAGCCCGTGTGCCCAAGGGCTTTTTCGCCTCCTGAGCCGATTTCAACGTCTTGCTGGCCGGCCCGCGGCCGCCGCTGGCGGTCTTGTGGGCTGCCCGTGCGCCGGAGGACCTCTTGGGCCGCGCGGCGCTCAGCGCCCTGTCGATGCCGCCGGCCACGTCGGCGATAGAGGCCATGCCGTCCACCGTCCGCAGAGTTTTCTGCCAGCGGTAATAGTCGACCAGCGGGGCGGTCTGATCGCGATATGCGGCGATTCGGGTCCGCAGCACGTCGACGTTGTCGTCCGGCCGCAGGGTCTCGCCGCGCGCCTTGGTCTCTTCCACCCGGTTGGCGATTCGCTTATGTAGGATGTTGGCGTCAACCTTCAGCTCGATCACCCCGTCGAGCTGCAGCCCCTTCTCGGCCAGCATGCGATCGAGCGCCACCGCCTGTGGCACCGTGCGCGGGAAGCCATCGAGAATAAATCCTTTGCGGGCGTCCGCCAGATCGATGCGGTCGGCGACGATCGCCACCACCACCTCGTCCGGGACGAGTTCGCCGCGCGCCATGATGTCCTTGGCGCGCAGTCCAACCACGCTGCCGGAAGCGACCGCCGCACGCAGCATGTCGCCGGTGGAGAGTTGCACGATGCCGTGCTTTTTCACGAGACGTTGAGCCTGCGTGCCCTTCCCCGCGCCCGGCGGGCCGAGCAGGATGAGCCTCATCTCCTGCGCCCCCTCAGCTTGGAGCGCTTGATCAGCCCTTCATATTGGTGCGCCAGCAGGTAACCTTGGATCTGCGCCACCGTGTCCATGGTGACGCTGACCACGATCAGCAGCGACGTTCCGCCGAAGTAGAACGGCACCGCCGCTTGCGCAATCAAGATTTCCGGAATGAGACAGACGATGGCCAGATAGACAGCGCCCACCACCGTGATCCGCGACAGCACATAATCAATGTATTCCGCGGTTCGTTCCCCGGGCCGGATGCCCGGAATGAAGCCGCCGTGCTTCTTCAGGTTTTCTGCAGTCTCCGTCGGATTGAACACGATCGCGGTGTAAAAGAAGGCGAAGAAAACGATCAACGCGATATAGAGCAGAAGGAACAGCGGGCGCCCGTGGCCAAGCTGCGTGGTGACGGTGACGAACCATTCCGGCCCCTGGCCCGCGTTGAAATTCGCCACCGTGGTCGGCAACAGCAACAGCGAGGAGGCGAAGATCGGCGGGATCACGCCCGCCGTGTTGAGCTTGAGCGGCAAATGAGAGGACTGGCCCTCGAACATGCGGTTGCCGACCTGGCGCTTGGGATACTGGATCAGCAGCCGCCGCTGCGCCCGCTCCATGAACACGATGAAGGCTATGACGACGACCGACATCGTCAGCACCAGGAGGATGATTCCGGTCGAGAGCGCGCCCTGGCGGCCGAGTTCGAGGGTGCCGGCGATCGCCGACGGCAGCTCCGCCACGATGCCCGCCATGATGATCAGCGAAATGCCGTTGCCGACGCCACGCGCAGTAATCTGCTCGCCGAGCCACATCAGGAACATGGTGCCGCCGGTCAGCGTGATGACCGCCGAGATGCGGAAGAACCAGCCGGGATCGATCACGGTATTGCCGGCACCCTCCAGCCCGATCGCGATGCCGTAGGACTGGAACGCCGCCAGGATCACGGTGAGATACCGTGTGTACTGGTTCATCACTTTGCGGCCCTGCTCGCCCTCTTTCTTGAGCTGTTCGAGCTTGGACGAGACCGTCGTCATCAGCTGGATGATGATCGAGGCCGAGATGTACGGCATGATGTTCAGGGCGAAGATCGCCATGCGGTTGATGCCGCCGCCTGAGAACATGTTGAACATGCCGAGAATGCCGCCGGCCTGCTGGCGGAAGATCTGCTCCCAGGCGGTGGGATCGATGCCGGGCAGCGGAATATAGGTGCCGAAGCGGTAGACCAGCAGCGCGCCGAGCGTAAACCAGATGCGCTTCTTCAGCTCTTCGGCCTTGGCGAGGGCCGAAAAGTTGAGGTTGGCGGCAAGTTGTTCTGCTGCAGAGGCCATGCGTCGCTCCGAGTCCCCTTGCCTTTACCCGTCCATGGCCGGGTCTGTCCCGGCCTCCACGCCTTCGCTGAGAGGTAGAAGTCGTGGATGCCCGGCACAAGGCCGGGCATGACGCATTGTCACGCCGCCTGTTCAGCCGCCTCGCGCTTGGGTGCCAGGATGGTGACCGAGCCGCCGGCCTTCTCCACCGCCGCGACCGCCGATTTCGACGCCCCCCAGACCGAGAACGCGACCTTTGCCTTGAGCTCGCCGGTGGCGAGAAGCCGCACGCCGGCCTTGGGCCGCCGCAGCACCCCGGCCTTCACCAGCGCCGCGATATCGACAGTGGTGCCGGCATCGAGCTTGCCGGCATCGATCGCCGCCTGCACGCGGCCCAGATTGATCTCGTTGAGCTTGCGGGCGAACGGCGTGTTCTTGAAGCCGCGCTTGGGCAGCCGCCGGTGCAGCGGCATCTGGCCGCCCTCGAAGCCCTTGATGCGCACGCCCGAGCGCGCGGTCTGGCCCTTGCCGCCGCGGCCGCCGGTCTTGCCCTTGCCGGAGCCGATGCCTCGGCCGATCCGGAACCGGTTCTTGCGTCCGCCAGGCCGTTCGGCGAGTTCGTTAAGCTTCATCAACCGCTCCTGCTACTTTGCGTCCACGACCCGCACGAGATGCCGGACCTTGGAAATCATACCGCGGCTCTGCGGCGTGTCCGGCACCTCGGCGACGCGGCCGATCTTGTTCAGTCCGAGCCCGATCAGGGTCTCGCGCTGGCCATGTTCGCGCCGGATCGCGCTCCCGGTCTGCTCAATCCTGATCACTTTATTGGTCTTGCTCATCTCGCCTCCGGACACTTACGCTCAATCAGCAACTTGTTCGCTGTCACCCTCGCGGCGGCGCGCTTGCAGGGTCGAGACCTTGAGATTGCGCCGCAGCGCCACCGAACGCGGCGAATCCTGGCGCTTGAGCGCATCGAAGGTGGCGCGCACCATATTGTAGGGATTCGACGAGCCGAGCGACTTCGCCACCACGTCCTGCATGCCGAGGGTCTCGAACACCGCGCGCATCGGACCGCCGGCGATGATGCCGGTGCCGGGCGGGGCAGCACGGAGAAAGACCTTTCCGGCGCCGTGGCGGCCGAGCACGTCGTGGTGCAGCGTGCGGCCTTCGCGCAGCGGCACCCGGATCAGCCCGCGCTTAGCGGCCTCGGTCGCCTTGCGGATTGCCTCCGGCACTTCGCGCGCCTTGCCGTGGCCGAAGCCGACCCGGCCCTTTTCGTCGCCGAGCACCACCAGCGCGGCAAAGCCGAAGCGGCGTCCGCCCTTGACGACCTTGGCCACACGATTGATGTGGACCAGCTTGTCGACAAACTCGCTGTCGCGATTGTCGCGGTCTCGTTTCGGACCATATGCCATTTCAGTTTTCCGTTCCTCGGGCCCTTGGCCCGTCCGTCATCCCGTTAGAATTTAAGGCCGCCCTCGCGCGCGGCTTCCGCCAGCGCCTTGACGCGCCCGTGATAGAGATAACCGCCGCGGTCGAACACCACGTCCTTGACGCCCTTTTCCAGCGCCCGCTCGGCCAGCCGCTTGCCGACCGCCTTGGCGGCATCGACATTGGCACCGGTCTTGGCACCGCCGCGCACTTCTTTCTCGACCGAGGACGCGGCCGCGAGCGTCACGCCCTTCAGGTCGTCGATCACCTGCGCGTAGATGTGTTTGGAAGAACGGAATACCGACAGCCGCGCACGCCCGCCGGCGGCGCGCCGGATCACCCGCCGCACCTTCGCCGTTCGCCGCGCCGTCCGATCACTGAGCCTAGACATTGCGTTCACCCATCACTTCTTCTTGCCTTCCTTGCGGAAGATGTATTCGCCTGCATAGCGCACGCCCTTGCCCTTGTAGGGTTCCGGCGGGCGGAAACCGCGGATCTCGGCCGCCGCCTGGCCGACCTTCTGCCGGTCGATGCCGGTGACGACGATCTCGGTCGGCTTCGGGGTCACAATCGTGATGCCGTCCGGGATCGGAAACACCACGTCATGGCTGTAGCCGAGCGCGATCTGCAGATTCTTGCCCTGCACTGCCGCGCGATAGCCGACGCCGGTAATCTCGAGCTTGCGTTCGAAGCCCTTGGTAACGCCGGTCACCAGATTGGCCACCAGCGAGCGATAGGTGCCCCACATCGCGCGCGCACGCTTGGTTTCGCTGCGCGGATCGACCGTGATGGCGCCGGATTCCATCTTGGCTTCGACGTCGCCGTGCAGCACGAGCTGCAGCGCGCCCTTGGGGCCCTTCACCTTGACGGTCTGGCCCTCAATATTGGCGGTGACGCCCGAGGGGATAGGGACCGGTTTTTTTCCGACACGAGACATGGTTTTGGTCCGTTTTTTCCGGCCTAGAACACGGTGCAAAGGATTTCGCCGCCGACATTGGCGTCGCGCGCCGCGTGATCAGCCATCACGCCCTTCGGAGTCGACAGGATCGCGACGCCGAGGCCATTGTTGACGCGCGGCAGCGCCTTCACCGAGGCATAGACCCGGCGCCCGGGCTTCGACACCCGCGCAATTTCGCGGATCACCGGCTCGCCGTCGAAATACTTCAGCTCGATCTCGATCTCGCTGCGCCCGTTCGAATGCTCGACCGAGGCGTAGCCCCGGATGTAGCCTTCGCTCTTGAGCACGTCGAGCACGTTCACGCGCAGCCGCGAGGCGGGCGTCGACACCTTCGACTTCTTACGCATCTGCGCATTGTGAATGCGCGCGATCATATCGCCGAGCGGATCATTCAAAGCCATCGCTCGCGCTCCTTACCAGCTCGACTTGAGAAGACCGGGGATCAGGCCCTTGGAGCCGAGATCCCGCAGTGCAATGCGGCTGAGCTTGTGCTTGCGGTAGAAGGCGCGCGGCCGCCCTGTCATCTCGCAGCGATTACGGATGCGGGTGGCGGACGAATTGCGCGGCAGCTCCGCGAGCTTCAGCGCAGCGGCGAACCGCTCTTCCATCGGCTTCGACTTGTCGCGCGCCAGCGCCTTTAGGCGCGCCCGCTTCGGGGCAAATTGCTTGGTCAGCCGGCGCCGCAAGTTGTTATTTTCGATCTTACTCTTCTTCGCCATCTAGCTCTCCTGAGTATCCGCGTCTGAGGGGAAGCCCCTCACTGCCGGAACGGGAAGTTGAATGCGGCCAGCAAAGCGCGCGCCTCGTCGTCCGACTTCGCGCTGGTGCAGACCGTGATATCCATGCCCCAGACCTCTGCCGCCTTGTCGTAGTCGATCTCGGGGAAAATGATGTGTTCCTTGACGCCGATCGTGTAGTTGCCGCGGCCGTCAAAGCTTTTCGGGCTGAGCCCGCGGAAATCGCGCACGCGCGGCAGCGCAATATTGATCAGCCGGTCGACGAACTCGTACATCCGCTTCTTGCGCAGCGTGACCTTGCAGCCGATCGACTGACCCTCGCGCAGCTTGTAGACCGCGATCGACTTGCGCGCCTTGGTAATCACCGCCTTCTGGCCGGCGATCAGGCCGAGATCGGTGGCCGCCGCCTCGACCTTCTTGCGGTCGTTGACGCCCTCGCCGATGCCCATATTGATCACGACCTTCTGCAGCGTGGGCACCTGCATCGGATTCTTGTAACCGAACTCCTCGGCTAGCTTCTTGCGCACCTCTTCATCGAAATAGGTGCGCAGCCGCGGCGTGACGCGCTCCTCCGGCGGCCGCGGCTTCTTCTCGCCGGCATCGGCCTTCTGAGCTTTGTCGGCTTTCGCGGCCTTCGGGACCTTGTCGCCGCCCTTGTCGGGACGCGGAGCCTTGTCCGGCTTGCCGGCCGCTGCGGCTGTCTTTTCCTTGTCAGCCATCGATCTCAACTCCCGAGCGCTTCGCGAAGCGCACCTTTTTCCGGTTCTGTCCTTCCCCGATGAACTTGAAGCCCACGCGTGTCGGCTTGCCGTCTTTCGGGTCGGCGACGGCCAGATTGGACAGCTGGACCGGCGCTTCTTTGGTAATGATCCCGCCGTCCTGCCCGGCGGTCTGCTTCTGGTGGCGCTTAACCATGTTGACCCCGCGCACCAGCGCACGGCCCTCGGCTGGGCGCACCTCAATCACCTCGGCGCGGCGCCCCCGGTCGCGGCCGGTGAGCACGATCACCTTGTCGCCCTTCTTGATCTTCGCCGCCATCACAGCACCTCAGGCGCGAGCGAAATGATCTTCATGTGGTTCTTGGCGCGCAGCTCGCGCGGAACCGGGCCGAAAATGCGGGTGCCGACCGGCTCCATCTGCGGATTGATCAGCACCGCCGCATTGCGGTCGAAACGGATCACCGAGCCGTCGGCGCGCTTGATGTCCTTGCGGATGCGCACGACCACGGCCTTCATCACCTCGCCCTTCTTGACGCGGCCGCGCGGGATCGCCTCCTTCACCGACACGACAATCACATCCCCGATGGTGGCGTACCGCTTCTTGGAGCCGCCAATCACCTTGATGCACATGACGCGACGCGCGCCGGAGTTGTCCGCCACGTCGAGGTTGGTTTGCATCTGAATCATGATGCCGTCCTCGCTCTTGTTTTCGCGCGCATGACGCTCATACCACTTTCTTCTTCTCGCCCCGGACCACCGCCCAACGCTTCAGCTTGGAGATCGGCCGGCGTTCCTCGATCCAAACGACATCGCCCACCGAGTAATCGTTGGCCTCGTCGTGGGCGTAATACTTCTTCGTGCGCCGCACCGTCTTTTTGAGCAGCGGATGGGTGTAGCGGCGTTCGACGCGCACGATGACGGTCTTGGCCTGCTTGTCGCTCACTACGACGCCCTGGAGCGTGCGCTTCGGCATCTTTTATCCCCTCACTTCGATTTCGAGCGCGCGGCCCGCTTCGGCTTGGCCGCGGGCTTGGCCGCGGGCTTGGCTTTCAGCGCCGGCTTGGCTTTTGCCGCCGGACGCGTCTGCCCCGAGCGGGTCTGCCGCGCGATGGTCTTGATGCGTGCGATGTCGCGGCGCACCTGCCGCACGCGCGACGTATTTTCGAGCTGCCCCGTGGCGCGCTGGAAGCGCAGGTTGAACTGCTCCTTCTTCAGCTTGAGCACCTGGTCGTCGAGCTCGTCGACGGTCATGCCCCGGAAATCTTCAGCCTTGCCCATCAGGTCCTCATTACTCCGCGATGCGCTCGATGAAGCGCGTCTTGATCGGCAGCTTGGCCGCCGCCAGCGCCAGCGCCTCGCGCGCCAATGCCAACGGAATTCCGTCGATCTCGAAGATCACCCGGCCGGGCTTGACACGGGCAACCCATAATTCCGGGGTACCCTTGCCCGAGCCCATGCGCACTTCGAGCGGCTTCTTCGATACCGGCACGTCCGGATAGATGCGTATCCACACCCGCCCGGCGCGCTTCATGTGGCGCGTGAGCGCACGGCGCGCCGCCTCGATCTGGCGCGCGGTGACGCGTTCCGGCTCCAGCGCCTTCAGTCCGAACTGGCCAAAGCTCAGGTCGGCGCCGGAGGTGGCGAGGCCCTTGATCCGGCCCTTATGCGCCTTGCGGAACTTGGTGCGCTTCGGTTGCAGCATGACTGACGACCTTCTCGATTCCTAAATGCCGAAGCGTTACGGCCCGTCGCGGCGCGGACGCCCCGCATCGACTTCCGCCATCTTCTTGTCCTGCGCCATCGGGTCTTGTTCCATGATCTCGCCTTTGAAGATCCAGACCTTGACGCCGCAAGTGCCGTAGGTAGTGAACGCGGTGGCAACGCCATAGTCGACGTCGGCGCGCAGCGTATGCAGCGGCACGCGCCCTTCGCGGTACCATTCCATGCGGGCAATCTCGGCGCCGCCGAGCCGTCCCGAACAATTGATGCGGATGCCGCCGGCACCGAGCCGCATCGCCGACTGCACCGCGCGCTTCATGGCGCGACGGAAGGCGACGCGCCGCTCGAGCTGCTGTGAAATCGATTCGGCGACCAGTTGGGCGTCGAGCTCGGGCTTCCTGATCTCGATGATGTTAAGGACCACGTCGGAGTCCGTCATCTTCGCGACCGCCTTGCGCAGCTTCTCGATGTCGGCGCCCTTCTTGCCTATCACCACGCCCGGACGGGCCGAATGGATGGTGACGCGGCACTTCTTGTGCGGCCGCTCGATCAGAATTTTGGAGACCGCCGCCTGCTTGAGCTGCTTCATCAGCTCTTTGCGGATCGCAATATCCTCGTGCAGCAGCTTGCCGTACTCGTTCTTGCCGGCGTACCAGCGCGAATCCCAGGTACGATTGATCCCGAGCCGCAAGCCGATTGGATTGACCTTCTGACCCATAGGTCCTCTCTCTCCTGCCTCAAGCCTGCGCCTCGACCTCACGCACCACGATGGTGAGGTTCGAAAACGGCTTGAAAATCCGTCCCATGCGGCCGCGGCCGCGCGGGGTGAAACGTTTGATCACGAGCGCCTTGCCGACAAAGGCTTGCGACACGACCAGATCGTCGACGTCGAGGTCATGGTTGTTCTCAGCATTGGCGATCGCCGATTCGAGGCACTTCTTCACATCGCGTGCGATGCGCTTGCGCGAGAATTCCAGGTCGGCGAGCGCACTCGCGACCTTCTTCCCGCGGATCAGCCCGGCCACCAGATTGAGCTTCTGCGGGCTCACCCGCAGCATGCGGGCGACCGCCTTCGCTTCGTTCTCGCCGAGCACTCTTTCGCGCGCGCGTTTGCCCATGACGTCCCTGCTCTAGCTTGTGGCAGCCGGCGCAGCGGAGGACGAGCTTCCCCCGCGCTTGGCTTTGCGGTCCGACGAATGGCCATAGAACGTGCGCGTCGGCGCGAACTCGCCGAACTTGTGGCCGACCATTTCCTCGGTCACCATCACTGGAATGTGCTTTTGACCGTTGTAGACGCCGAACATCAGGCCGACGAATTGCGGCAGGATGGTCGAACGCCGGCTCCAGATCTTGATCATCTCGTGACGGCCCGACGCGCGCGAGACTTCCGCCTTTTTCAGCAGATAGCCGTCGACAAACGGGCCCTTCCAGACAGATCGCGCCATGATGCTCGCCTATTTCTTCTTCTTCCGCGCGTGGCGGCTCGAAATGATGAACTTGCTGGTAGACTTGTTCTTGCGGGTCTTCTTGCCCTTGGTGGGGAAACCCCACGGCGTCACCGGATGGCGGCCGCCCGAGGTGCGGCCTTCGCCGCCGCCGTGCGGATGGTCGATCGGGTTCATCGACACGCCGCGGTTATGCGGCCGGCGGCCCAGCCAGCGCGTGCGCCCGGCCTTGCCGATGGACGTGTTCATCTTGTCAGGGTTTGACACCGCGCCGATGGTGGCCATGCAGTGGCCGTGCACCAGGCGCTGCTCGGCCGAATTGAGCCGTACGATCACATAGTCCTGGTCGCGACCGACGATCTGCGCATAGGCCCCGGCCGAACGCGCAATCTGTCCTCCCTTGCCGACCTTCAGCTCGATATTGTGCACGATGGTGCCGATCGGGATGTTGCCGACCGGCATGGCATTGCCCGGCTTCACGTCGACATGCTCGCCGGCGACCACGGTGTCGCCCTGCGACACGCGCTGCGGCGCCAGGATATAGGCGAGCTCGCCGTCGTTATATTTCAGCAGTGCGATGAAGGCAGTGCGGTTCGGATCGTATTCGATGCGTTCGATCTGCGCCGGCACGTCGAACTTGCGGCGCAGGAAGTCAATCTTGCGATAGGTCTGCTTATGGCCGCCGCCACGGAAACGCACGGTGATGCGGCCGTTATTGTTGCGGCCGCCGGACGAATGCTTGCCCTCGGTCAGTTTCTTGACCGGTTTGCCCTGATAAAGGCCGGAACGATCGACGATCACCAGCTGGCGCTGGCTCGGCGTGACCGGATTGTAAGTCTTGAGCGCCATCATGCCCTCCTTACAGACCGGTGGTCACGTCGATGCGGTGACCCTCTACCAGGGTGACGACCGCACGTTTGACTTCGGTTTGCACGCCAACGGTTCCTTTGAACGCCTTGACCTTGCCTTTGCGGATATGGGTGTTGACGCTCTTGACCTTGACGTCGAACAGCTTCTCCACCGCTTCCTTGATCTGCGGCTTGGTGGCGGTCTTTGCCACCTTGAACATTACTTGGTTCCGCTCGGAAGCCATCGTCGCCTTTTCGGTGATGACCGGTGAGAGGATCACGTCGTAGTGGCGTGGATCGGTGGTGCTCATCGAAACCGCGCCTCCAACGCATCGAGCGCAGCCTTGGTCAGCACCAGGGTCTGCCGCCGCAGAATGTCGTAGACGTTGATGCCTTGCACCGGCAGCACGTCGATATTCGGGATGTTGCGCGCGGCGAGTTGGAAACCCGAATCCACCTCGGCGCCATCGATGATCAGCGCGTTGATGAAGCCGAGCTTTTCGAAACGCGACTGCAACTGCTTGGTCTTGCCGTCCTTCAGCGTGGCCGCATCGAGCACGATGATGCCGCCGTCTTTGGCCTTGGCGGACAGCGCATGGCGCAGCGCCAGCGCGCGCACCTTCTTCGGCAGATCATGAGCGTGGCTGCGCGGCGTCGGGCCGAAGGCGCGGCCGCCGCCGCGAAACAGATTGACGCGGGCGGAGCCGTGGCGGGCGCTGCCGGTGCCCTTCTGCCGGTAAAGCTTCTTACCGGTGCGGCGGATCTCGGCGCGGTTCTTGACATCGTGGGTGCCGCGCCGGCGCTTCGCCAGCTGCCAACGCACGCAGCGGTGAATGAGATCGACGCGCGGCTCGAGGCCGAAGATTGCCTCCGACAGCTCGACCGAGCCGGCGGCTTTGCCGTCGAGCGACATGACTTTCAATTCCATGTCAGGCGCCCTCCCCGGCAGATGTTGGCTGCTCGGCCTTGTCGGCCGCCGGTTCGGCAGGCGCAGCGTCGCCTTCCGCCAAGCGGAACTTGCCGGGCGAGGGAAGATCCTTCGGCAGTTTCTTCTTCACCGCATCGCGCACCGTGATCCAGCCGCCCTTGGCGCCGGGCACGGCGCCCTCGACCAGGATAAGGCCGCGCTCGACGTCGGTCTGCACCACTTTGAGATTGAGCGTGGTCACGCGCTCGACGCCCATGTGACCGGGCATCTTCTTGTTCTTGAAGGTTTTACCCGGGTCCTGGCGGCCGCCGGTGGAGCCGATCGAACGATGCGAAATCGACACGCCGTGGGTGGCGCGCAGGCCGTGGAAGTTCCAGCGCTTCATGCCGCCGGCAAAACCCTTGCCGATCGAGGTACCGGTGACGTCGACAAACTGGCCGATGATGAAATGGTCGGCGGTGATTTCGGCGCCGATCGGAATGAGCTCGTTTTCCTCGACGCGAAACTCGGCCAACGTGCGCTTGGGCTCGACCTTGGCAATCGCGAAGCGGCCGCGCTCCGCCTTGCTGACGTTCTTGACCTTGCGGGCGCCGGCGCCGAGCTGCATCGCGACGTAGCCGTTCTTGTCCTTGGTACGGTGGGAGACGACCTGGCAATTGGCCAGCCGCAGTACCGTCACCGGCACATGCTCGCCCGCCTCGGTGAAAACCCGTGTCATCCCGACCTTTTGTGCGATCACCCCGGAACGCATTGTCGTTTTCCCTGCTTCTCTCGTCCGGTTACAGCTTGATCTCGACGTCGACGCCGGCGGCGAGATCGAGCTTCATCAGCGCGTCCACCGTTTGCGGAGTCGGATCGACGATATCGAGCAGGCGCTTGTGCGTGCGCATCTCGAACTGCTCACGGCTCTTCTTGTCGATGTGGGGCGAGCGGTTCACCGTGAACTTCTCGATCCTGGTCGGCAGCGGAATCGGCCCGCGCACCTGCGCACCGGTGCGCTTGGCGGTCGCGACGATCTCGCGCGTCGACGCATCGAGGATGCGGTGATCGAACGCCTTGAGCCGGATCCTGATATTCTGCCCGTTCATCGGACTGTCTTCTCCAAGGCAAGGGCCGCGGCGAACCGCGGCCCGTTGCTTTCCCCTACTCGATGATGCTTGCGACGACGCCGGCGCCGACCGTGCGGCCGCCCTCGCGAATGGCGAAGCGAAGCTTCTCCTCCATCGCGATCGGCACGATCAGCGTCACTTCCATCGATACGTTGTCGCCGGGCATCACCATCTCGGTGCCCTCCGGCAACGTCACCACGCCGGTCACGTCGGTGGTGCGGAAGTAGAACTGCGGCCGGTAGTTGGTGAAGAACGGGGTATGGCGACCGCCCTCCTCCTTAGTCAGGATATAGGCCTCAGCCTTGAACTTGGTGTGCGGCTTGACGCTGCCCGGCTTGCAGAGCACCTGGCCGCGCTCGACGTCCTCGCGCTTGGTGCCACGCAGCAGCGCACCGATGTTGTCGCCCGCCTGCCCCTGGTCGAGCAGCTTGCGGAACATCTCAACGCCGGTGACGACGGTCTTCTGGGTCGGACGGATGCCGACGATCTCGACCTCTTCGCCGACCTTAACAATGCCGCGCTCCACGCGACCCGTGCACACGGTGCCACGGCCGGAGATCGAGAACACGTCTTCCACCGGCATCAGGAACGGCTGGTCGATCGGGCGCTCCGGCTGCGGAATGAACTCGTCCACCGCCTTCATCAGCTCGATGATCGCATCGTGCCCGAGCTTGGGCTCCTTGCCCTCCAGCGCCATCAGCGCCGAGCCCTTGATCACCGGGATCTTGTCGCCGGGGAATTGATATTTGGAGAGCAATTCCCGCACTTCGAGCTCGACCAGTTCGAGCAGTTCGGGATCGTCCACCATGTCGACCTTGTTGAGGAAGACCACGAGCGCCGGCACGCCGACCTGGCGAGCCAGCAGGATGTGCTCGCGGGTCTGCGGCATCGGGCCGTCGGCCGCGCTCACAACGAGGATCGCACCGTCCATCTGCGCGGCGCCGGTGATCATGTTCTTCACGTAGTCGGCATGACCCGGGCAATCGACATGCGCGTAATGGCGCTTTTCGGTCTGATACTCGACATGCGCGGTCGCGATTGTGATGCCGCGCGCCTTCTCTTCCGGCGCCTTGTCGATCTGGTCGTAGGCGGTGTAGGTCGCCCCACCCGTCTCCGCCAACACTTTGGTGATCGCCGCCGTCAACGACGTCTTGCCGTGATCGACGTGACCGATAGTGCCGACGTTGCAATGCGGCTTGTTGCGGTTGAATTTCTCTTTGGCCATGGGACTCTCCGTGTCGTCCTTTGTAGCGAGTTAAATGTCAGGCGTACTTCGCCTGTACCTCTTCGGCGACCGCCTTTGGAACTTCGGCGTAGTGGTCGAACTGCATGGTGAAGGTGGCGCGCCCCTGACTCATGGAGCGCAGCGTGTTGACGTAACCGAACATGTTGGCGAGCGGCACCATCGCACTGATGACGTTGGCGTTGCCGCGGGTATCCTGGCCCTGGATCTGGCCGCGCCGCGAATTCAGATCGCCGATGACCGAGCCGGTATAGTCCTCCGGCGTCACCGCCTCGACCTTCATGATCGGCTCGAGCAGCACGGAATGGCCCTCGCGCAACGCCTCACGCAAAGCTGCGCGCGAGGCGATCTCGAAGGCGAGCGCCGACGAATCCACATCGTGATAGCGGCCGTCGATCAGCGTGACCTTGAGGTCCACGACCGGGAAGCCGGCGAGCACGCCGGAGCCGAGCACCGACTCCAGGCCCTTTTCGACGCCGGGGATGTACTCTTTCGGCACCGCGCCGCCGACGATGTCGTTCTCGAATATAAAGCCGCTGCCCGGCGGGAGCGGCTCGCAAACGATCTTGATCTGGGCGAATTGCCCGGTGCCGCCGGTCTGCTTCTTGTGCTGGTAATCCTTGGTGACCGATCGCGTTATCTTTTCGCGATAGGCGACCTGCGGGGCGCCGATATTGGCGTCGACCTTGTAGGTGCGCTTGAGGATGTCGACCTTGATGTCGAGATGCAGCTCACCCATGCCCTTGAGGATGGTCTGGCCGCTCTCCGGATCGGTGGAGACACGGAAGGACGGGTCCTCGGTGGCAAGCTTGGCGAGAGCGACGCCGAGCTTTTCCTGGTCGGCCTTTGTCTTCGGTTCGATCGCGATCTCGATCACCGGCTCGGGAAATTCCATCTTCTCCAGGATCACCTGGTGCTTGGGATCGCACAGCGTGTCGCCGGTGCGAGTCTCTTTCAAGCTCGCCAGGGCGACGATGTCGCCGGCAAAGGCTTCCTTGATGTCTTCGCGGTTGTTGGCATGCATCAGCAGCATGCGGCCGACGCGCTCTTTGCGTTCGCGGGTTGAATTGACGAGTTGCATGCCGGTCGTCAGCGTGCCGGAATAGATGCGGCAGAACGTGATGGTGCCGACGAAGGGGTCGTCCATAATCTTGAACGCAAGCACCGACACCGGCTCCTTGTCGTCGGCATGACGCAGGACCTCGTTGCCTTTAGCGTCAACACCGTTGATCGCGGGCACGTCGAGCGGCGACGGCAGATAATCGACCACGGCATCGAGCAGCGGCTGCACGCCCTTGTTCTTGAAGGCGGAGCCGCACAGCACCGGGAAGAAGGCGCCGGTGATCACAGCCTTGCGGATGAGGCTCTTGAGCGTCGCCTCGTCGGGCTCCTTGCCCTCGAGATAGGCAGTCATGGCGGCGTCATCGAGATCGACGGCGGCCTCGATCATCTTCTCGCGGTATTCCTTGGCCTGATCGAGCATGTCGGCCGGAATCTCGATGTCCTGGTACTTGGCGCCCAGCGATTCGTCGTCCCACACGATGCCCTTCATGCGCACCAGATCGATGATGCCCCTGAATTGGTTCTCGGACCCGATCGGAAGCTGGATCGCCACCGGCTTGGCGCCGAGGCGTTCGACAATGTCCTTCAGGCAGTTGAAGAAGTCCGCGCCGGTCTTGTCCATCTTGTTGGCGAAGACGATGCGGGGAACCTTGTACTTGTCGCCCTGGCGCCAGACCGTCTCGGTCTGCGGCTCCACGCCCTGATTGGAATCCAGCACGCAGACGGCGCCGTCGAGCACGCGCAGGCTGCGCTCCACCTCGATGGTGAAGTCGACATGGCCGGGCGTGTCGATGATGTTGAGGCGCTTGTCGTTCCAGATCGCGGTGGTGGCGGCCGACGTAATGGTGATGCCGCGCTCCTGCTCCTGCTCCATGAAATCCATGGTGGCAGCGCCGTCATGCACTTCGCCTATCTTATGGCTCTTGCCGGTGTAATAGAGGATGCGCTCGGTCGTCGTCGTCTTGCCCGCATCAATGTGGGCCATGATGCCGAAGTTGCGATAGTCCTCGATGGGGTGATGGCGCGGCATGGAAGTCCTATTTCACCAGCGATAGTGCGAGAAGGCGCGGTTGGCTTCGGCCATCCGGTGCGTGTCCTCGCGCTTCTTGACGGCGTTTCCCCTGCTGTTGGATGCATCGAGCAGCTCTGCTGAGAGCCGCTCCGTCATGGTCTTTTCGTTGCGCTCGCGCGCAGCCGTGATGATCCAGCGGATGCCGAGCGCCTGGCGGCGCGACGTTCGCACCTCGACCGGCACCTGATAGGTGGCGCCGCCGACGCGGCGGGAGCGCACCTCAATCGACGGCATCACGTTGTCGAGCGCTTGCTGGAACACCGCGATCGGACTCTGCTTGGTCTTGCCCTCGATAATATCGAGCGCGCCATAGACGATCGTTTCTGCAACCGACTTTTTGCCGGCATACATGATCGAATTCATGAACTTGGTGACGACGATGTTGCCGAATTTCGGATCCGGCAGGACTTCGCGTTTGTCGGCACTGTGACGGCGGGACATCTCTAGGCTCCGGTCATTTCGGTCGCTTGGCGCCGTATTTCGAACGGCGCTGCTTGCGGTTCTTGACGCCCTGGGTGTCGAGCACACCGCGCAAGATGTGGTAGCGCACGCCCGGCAGGTCCTTGACGCGGCCGCCGCGGATCATCACCACCGAATGTTCCTGCAGATTGTGGCCTTCGCCCGGTATGTAACCGATCACCTCGAAGCCGTTGGTCAGCCGCACCTTGGCGACCTTGCGCAAAGCCGAGTTAGGCTTCTTCGGGGTCGTCGTGTAGACGCGCGTACAGACGCCGCGCTTCTGCGGGCTCTGCTGCAGCGCGGGGACGGTGTTGCGTCCCCGCTCCGGCGTCCGCGGCTTGCGGATCAATTGATTGATGGTCGGCATCGCCTTCCTTCATCCTTGTTGCGCGCCTTGGTCATCCCAATGCGCAAAACGAAAGAGCGCCATCCGCTCGGGCGGACGCGCGCCTTTCCGTTCACAGAGGACCGCGCCCGCGTAGCTGCGGAGCGGTCATGCCTTGATCGTCTGACAGTCGAGCGTCAGAGGCAGCGTTTGAACTTTATTCGTCGAGGCTCAGGGCCCTCCCGCCGCCGCCTAAAGAGATTTTCGTCTCAATGGCTTAGCCGGGTATCGGGCATGCCGTTCCGAGCAAGCAAAGCTCACCGCCTGCCGTAAAGTGCGCCGTATGTATCGGCGGGGGGTGTTTAAGTCAAGCTGTAGAGGGCCGGAAAATCGAGGTTTTTGCCACTTCGGCAGGTTGCGCAGCAACGCTTCGCGCAATCAGGAACCTTTCGTTGCCACTCCGGTTAGCCGGCCATGGCGGAGCTTGCAATCCACCCTCCCGTGCATCTGTTGCTTGCACCCAGACGAGCCGATCCGCTCGCTGGAGGCGGCGCTCAAGGTCGTGCAGCAGCATGCCAGCGAGAATGCCGACCGCGGGACCGAAGCTCTGATCCGGCGACTGGAAAGTGCCTCCACCCCGCAACAGGCGGACGAAGCCGGCAAGGCCTTTCGCGCCTGGGCCGAACAGCACGGCCTGCTCCTGATACCGCCGGAAGACGCCGGGCCCGCCCGGCCGGGCAAATCCACCGCCCATTGACGGAAAAAAAGCCGCCCGATACCGACCTCGGATTTACCCGAGATCGGCTCTAGTGCGCCGGTTCAGAAGTTCCCCATTCCTAAAGCATGATCCCGAAAAGTGGACACCGGTTTTTGGAAAAGATCATGCTCAAACAAGAAGCTAGCGGCTGGGTCAGGAGGGAACTTCTGAACCGGCGCACTAGCAACGCTATGATTCCTCTAGCAACGCTATGCCCTTTATCCTTGGCAGAGCAGGCGGTAGCCGGCGCTATTCCGCCGCTGGTAACGCGGCCTGTTCCTTTTGCTTTTCTTGTTCCTGCTCTTTTTCCTTCTCCGCGGCCGCAGCCTTAGCGGCGGCCTCCTTCTCGCGTTCCTCGAGAATGAGCGCGTCGCGCTTGCCGGCGACTTCGCGCAGCTGGTTCATCACCGCGCCGGTACCGGCCGGGATCAGCCGACCGACAATGACGTTCTCCTTGAGCCCGTCGAGGGTGTCGACCTTGCCGTTGACCGCGGCCTCGGTGAGCACCCGTGTGGTCTCCTGGAACGACGCCGCCGAGATGAACGAGCGGGTCTGCAGCGACGCCTTGGTGATGCCGAGCAGCACCGGATGCGCGGTAGCCTGCTTCTTGCCCTCGGCCTTCATGCGAACGTTGATCTCGTCGAACTCAATCTTGTCGAGCTGCTCGGCGTGGAGCAATTCGGTCTCGCCGGCATCGTCGATCTCGACCTTCTGCAGCATCTGGCGAACGATCACCTCGATGTGCTTGTCGTTGATCGCCACGCCCTGCAGCCGGTAGACATCCTGGATCTCATTGACGAGATAGTTGGCGAGTTCTTCCACGCCCTTGATCGCCAGGATATCGTGCGGCGCCGGATTGCCTTCGACGATGAAGTCGCCCTTCTCCACCAAGTCGCCATCCTGCAAGTGGATGTGCTTGCCCTTGGGGACCAGGTACTCCCTCGGCTCTTCGCCCTTGGCGCTCGGCTCGATGATCACGCGACGCTTGTTCTTGTAGTCCTTGCCGAAGCGAATGGTGCCGGAGATCTCCGCGATAATCGCGGCCTCCTTCGGCCGGCGCGCCTCGAACAGTTCCGCGACCCGCGGCAGACCGCCGGTGATGTCGCGCGTCTTGGCACTTTCGGTGGGAATGCGCGCGATGACGTCGCCCGCCTTCACCTTGGAGCCCGGATCGACCGAGATGATGGCATCGACCGCAAGCTGATAACGCGCTTCGCCGCCGCGGCTGAGCTTGAGGATCTTGTTGTCCTTCTTGATGACGATCGACGGACGCAGGTCCTGCTGGTTGCGGCCGGAGCCGGTGCGCCAGTCGGTGACCACGCGCTTGGCGATTCCGGTCGACTCGTCGAGCGCCTCCGACATCGACTGACCTTCGACCAGGTCCTCGAAGGCGATCGTGCCCTCGACTTCCGTCAGGATCGGCCGGGTGTATGGATCCCACTCGGCAATACGCTGGCCGCGCTTGATTTTGTCGCCGTCCTCGATGCGCAGCCGCGCGCCGAATTGGATTCGGTGCACTGCGCGTTCGGTACCATCCGGATCAAGCACCGCGATCACGATGTTGCGTGCCATCGCAATCATGTCGCCGTCCGAATTCTTCATTACATTCTTGTTCTTGATCTTGATCTTGCCGTCGAAATTCGACTCGATGAACGACTGCTCCGAGATCTGCGCGGCGCCGCCGATATGGAAGGTGCGCATGGTGAGCTGGGTGCCCGGCTCGCCGATCGACTGCGCGGCGATGACCCCGACCGCTTCGCCCATGTTCACCGGCGTGCCACGGGCGAGATCGCGCCCGTAACACATGCCGCACACGCCCGACGTGGTCTCGCAGGTGAGCACCGAACGGATGCGCATTTCCTGCACCCCGGCCGCCATGATCGACTCGACCTGCGGCTCTTCCAGCAAGGTTCCCTTCTTGACCAGGATCTTGTGCGACGACGGATCGCGGACATCCTCGGCCGTGGTGCGGCCCAGGATGCGGCTGCCGAGCGATGCAACCACCGTTCCGGCGTCGATGATGGCGCGGACGTTGATGCCCGCGGTGGTGCCGCAGTTCTCGGTGGTGATGATACAATCCTGCGCCACGTCGACCAGACGCCGCGTCAGGTAGCCGGAGTTCGCCGTCTTCAGCGCGGTATCGGCGAGGCCTTTGCGCGCGCCATGCGTCGAGTTGAAATACTCGAGCACGGAGAGGCCTTCCTTGAAGTTCGAGATGATCGGGGTCTCGATGATCTCGCCGGATGGCTTGGCCATCAGACCGCGCATGCCGGCGAGCTGCCGCATCTGATCTTGCGAACCGCGCGCGCCCGAATGCGCCATCATGTAGATGGAATTGACCTGCGCATCGCGGCCGCCCTCCATCTTCTTCACCGCCGAAATTTCTTGCATCATTTCATCGGCGATTTGCTTGGTGCACTTCGACCAGGCGTCAACCACCTTGTTGTACTTCTCGCCTTGGGTGATCAGGCCGTCGTTGTATTGCTGCTCGAATTCCTTGGCGAGGGTGCGGGTCTGCTCGATGATCTTCCACTTCGAGCCTGGCACCACCATGTCGTCCTTGCCGAAGGAAATGCCGGCCTTGAAGGCGTGATGGAAGCCAAGGGCCATGATGCGGTCGCAGAAGATCACCGTCTCCTTTTGCCCGCAGTGGCGATAGACCTGATCGATCAGGGTGGAGATTTCCCGCTTCGTCATCAGTTTGTTGACGAACTCATAGGAAATCTTCCAGCTCTTCGGCAGTACATTGCCGAGCAGGACGCGGCCCGGCGTGGTGTCGAACCAATGCCGTACCGGCTTGCCCTTCTCGTCGATGCCGAACCAGCGATATTTGATCTTGGTGTGCAGATCGACGGCCTTGGCGTGCAAGGCATGCTCGATCTCGGCCATGTCGCCGAACAGCTTCAGCTGGTGCTTATGCTTGGGGTCCTCCTCGCGCATGATCGAGAGGTAGTAGAGCCCGAGCACGATATCCTGCGACGGCACGATGATCGGGGAGCCGTTCGCTGGATGCAGAATGTTGTTCGTGCTCATCATCAGCACACGCGCTTCCAGCTGCGCTTCGAGCGACAGCGGGATGTGCACGGCCATCTGATCGCCGTCGAAGTCGGCGTTGAACGCCGCGCAGACCAGCGGATGCAGCTGGATCGCCTTGCCCTCGATCAGCACCGGCTCGAACGCCTGGATGCCGAGACGGTGCAAGGTCGGCGCGCGGTTGAGCAGCACCGGATGCTCGCGGATCACCTCGTCGAGGATGTCCCAGACTTCCGGCTTCTCCTTCTCCACCAGCTTCTTGGCCTGCTTCACCGTGGTCGACAGTCCCTTGGCGTCGAGCCGCGAATAGATGAACGGCTTGAACAGTTCGAGCGCCATCTTCTTCGGCAGCCCGCACTGATGCAGCTTGAGCTCGGGACCGACCACGATCACGGAGCGGCCGGAATAGTCGACGCGCTTGCCGAGCAGGTTCTGGCGAAACCGGCCCTGCTTGCCTTTGAGCATGTCGGCGAGCGACTTCAGCGGCCGCTTGTTGGCGCCGGTGATGACGCGGCCGCGCCGGCCGTTGTCGAACAGCGCATCGACCGCCTCCTGCAGCATCCGCTTCTCGTTGCGGATGATGATGTCGGGCGCGCGCAGTTCGATCAGCCGTTTCAGGCGGTTGTTGCGGTTGATGACGCGGCGATAGAGATCGTTGAGGTCGGAGGTGGCAAAGCGGCCGCCATCGAGCGGCACCAGCGGCCGCAGATCGGGCGGGATCACCGGCACGACCTTGAGGATCATCCATTCCGGCTTGTTGCCGGACTGCTGGAATGCCTCGACGATCTTCAGCCGCTTGGCGAGCTTCTTGGGCTTCAGCTCGGTGGTCGATTCCGCAATCTCCTGGCGCAGATCGGTCGCCATCTTGTCGAGATCGAGGCCCTTGAGCATCTCGCGGATCGCTTCCGCACCAATCAGCGCGGTAAAGCTGTCGGCGCCGAATTCTTCCTGCGCCTTCAGATACTCGTCCTCCGACAACAGCTGCCGGTCCTGCAGCGGGGTGAGCCCCGGCTCCAGCACCACGTAGCTTTCGAAGTACAGAATCCGCTCAAGCTCCTTCAGCGTCATGTCGAGCAGGAGCCCAATGCGCGACGGCAGCGACTTCAGGAACCAGATATGGGCGACCGGCGCCGCCAGCTCGATATGGCCCATGCGCTCGCGCCGAACGCGCGACAGCGTCACCTCCACCGAGCACTTCTCGCAGATGATGCCCTTGTACTTCATGCGCTTGTATTTGCCGCACAAGCACTCGTAGTCCTTGATCGGGCCAAAGATGCGCGCGCAGAACAGGCCGTCGCGCTCCGGCTTGAAGGTCCGGTAGTTGATGGTTTCCGGCTTTTTGATCTCGCCGTACGACCACGACAGAATCTTCTCGGGGCTCGCGATCGAGATCCGGATTTGGTCAAAGACCTGCGCCGGCACCTGCGGGCTGAAGAGACTCATCAATTCTTGGTTCATGTGCATCTCCCTCGACCGCCTCGGCGATCTCAGTTCCTTTGACTGTCATCCCCGCCGCGCCACGCGGACCGGGGGCAATGCGGGAGCGGCGCCCTCGCCGCTCCTCGCCGTCGTTTATTCCGCGGCCTCAGACCCCTCGCCCCGTCCCTGCTTGGAGTTATGCAGATCGACGTTCAGGCTGAGCGAACGCATCTCTTTGACCAGCACGTTGAACGATTCGGGAATGCCCGCCTCGAAGTTGTCGTCGCCGCGCACGATCGCCTCGTAGACCTTGGTACGGCCGGCGACGTCGTCCGACTTCACGGTGAGCATTTCCTGCAAGGTGTAAGCGGCGCCATAAGCTTCGAGCGCCCAGACCTCCATTTCGCCAAAACGCTGGCCGCCGAACTGCGCCTTGCCGCCCAACGGCTGCTGGGTGACCAGGCTGTAGGGGCCGATCGACCGGGCATGGATCTTGTCGTCCACCAAGTGATGCAGCTTCATCATGTAGATGAACCCGACCGTCACCTTGCGATCGAAAGTATCGCCCGTGCGCCCGTCGAACAGGTTCACCTGCCCGGAACGATCGAGGCCGGCGAGGTCGAGCATCTTTTCGATGTCGGCCTCCTTGGCGCCGTCGAACACCGGGGTCGCGATCGGCACGCCGTGGCGGAGATTGCCACCCAATTCGATCAGTTCCCGCTCGCCCAGCGACTTGATGGTTTCATCTTCGCCATAGACTTTTTTCAGGATGTCCTTGAGCGGCTTGATGTCCTTCTTGCCGTTGTAGAGGTCGACGGCATGGCCGATCTTGAGCCCGAGGCCGGCGCAAGCCCAGCCGAGATGGGTCTCCAGGATCTGCCCGACATTCATACGAGAGGGCACACCCAATGGATTCAGCACGATGTCAACCTGCGTGCCGTCGGCGAGGAACGGCATGTCCTCCGCCGGCACGATCTTCGACACCACGCCCTTGTTGCCGTGGCGGCCGGCCATCTTGTCGCCGGGCTGGATCTTGCGCTTCACCGCAACGAAGACCTTGACCATCTTCATCACGCCGGGCGGCAGCTCGTCGCCGCGCTGCAGCTTCTCGACCTTGTCGAGGAACCGCTGCTCGAGACGCTTCTTGCTCTCGTCGTACTGTTTGCGGATAGCCTCGATCTCGGCCATCAGCTTGTCGTTCGGCGAGGCAAACTGCCACCATTGCGAACGCGGATACTCTTCGAGCACCGCGCGGGTGATCTTGGAGTCTTTCTTGAAGCCCTTCGGTCCTGCGATGCCCTGGCGATTCTCGAGCAACTCGGCCAGACGGCCATAGACGTTGCGGTCGAGGATAGCCTGCTCGTCGTCGCGGTCCTTGGCGAGGCGTTCGATTTCCTCACGTTCGATTGCGAGCGCGCGCTCGTCCTTGTCGACGCCATGGCGGTTGAACACCCGCACTTCGACGACGGTGCCCTGCACGCCGGGCGGCACCCGCAACGAGGTGTCGCGCACGTCGGAGGCCTTCTCGCCGAAGATGGCGCGCAGCAGCTTTTCCTCCGGCGTCATCGGGCTCTCGCCCTTTGGCGTGATCTTGCCGCACAGGATGTCGCCGGCGCGCACTTCGGCGCCGATATAGACGATGCCCGCCTCATCGAGGTTCTTGAGCGCCTCTTCCGACACGTTCGGAATGTCGCGGGTGATTTCTTCCGGCCCGAGCTTGGTGTCTCGCGCCATCACCTCGAATTCCTCGATGTGGATCGAGGTGAACACATCGTCGATCACGATGCGCTCGGAGAGCAGGATCGAGTCTTCGAAGTTGTAGCCGTTCCAGGGCATGAACGCGACCAGCACGTTCCTTCCGAGCGCCAGTTCGCCAAGCTCGGTCGAGGGACCGTCGGCGATGATGTCGCCCTTCGTCACCTGATCGCCCACCTTCACCAGCGGACGCTGGTTGATGCAGGTGTTCTGGTTGGAGCGCTGGAACTTCATCAGGCGATAGATATCGACGCCCGACTTCGACGGATCGGTCTCGCCGGTCGCGCGCACCACGATACGGGTGGCGTCGACCTGGTCGACGGTGCCGGTGCGACGCGCGGCAATTGACGCGCCGGAGTCGCGCGCCACGACGCCTTCCATGCCGGTGCCTACGAAGGGCGCTTCGGCGCGCACCAGCGGCACTGCTTGCCGCTGCATGTTCGAGCCCATCAGCGCGCGGTTGGCGTCGTCGTTCTCGAGGAACGGAATCAGCGCCGCCGCCACCGACACGAGCTGTTTCGGCGACACGTCCATGAAGTCGACCTTGCCGGCCGGCACCATCTGCACGTCGCCGGCATGCCGGCACACGATCAGCTCTTCGGTGAAGCGGCCTTTCGGGTCGATCTGCGCATTGGCCTGGGCAACGGTGTAGCGCCCTTCCTCCATGGCCGAGAGATAGATCACCTCGTCGGTGACGCGGCCGTCCTTGACCTTGCGATAGGGCGTTTCGACGAAGCCGTATTTGTTCACCCGCGCATAGGTAGCGAGCGAATTGATCAGGCCGATATTCGGGCCTTCCGGCGTCTCGATCGGACAGATGCGGCCGTAATGGGTCGGATGCACGTCGCGCACTTCGAAGCCTGCGCGCTCGCGGGTGAGGCCGCCCGGCCCGAGCGCCGAGAGCCGCCGCTTATGCGTGATCTCGGACAGCGGGTTGGTCTGGTCCATGAACTGCGAGAGCTGCGAGGAGCCGAAGAACTCGCGCACCGCCGCCGCCGCCGGCTTGGCGTTGATCAGGTCCTGCGGCATCACGGTATCGATGTCGACCGACGACATGCGCTCCTTGATGGCGCGCTCCATACGCAGGAGCCCGATGCGGTACTGGTTCTCCATCAATTCGCCGACCGAGCGCACCCGGCGGTTGCCGAGATGGTCGATGTCGTCGATCTCGCCCTTGCCGTCGCGCAGGTCGACCAGCGTGCGGATCACCGCGATGATGTCTTCCTTGCGCAGCACCCGCATGGTGTCGGGCGCATCGAGGTCGAGCCGCATGTTCATCTTGACGCGGCCGACCGCGGACAGGTCGTAACGCTCCGAATCGAAGAACAGCGACTGGAACATTGCCTGCGCGGTATCGAGCGTGGGCGGCTCGCCCGGACGCATGACGCGATAGATGTCGAACAGCGCATCCTCGCGCGTCATGTTCTTGTCGACGGCGAGTGTGTTGCGGATATAGGCGCCGACATTGATGTGATCGATGTCGAGGAGCGGCAGCTCCTTGTAACCGGCCTCGTTGAGGACCTTCAGCGTCTTCTCGGTGATCTCCTCGCCGGCTTCGGCATGGATCTCACCGGTCTTCGGGTTGACCAGGTCCTCGGCGATGTAATGACCGACCAGCTCCAGGTCGCTCATGCGCAACGCCTTCAGCCCCTTTTCTGCGAGCTGGCGCGCCTGGCGCACGGTGAGCTTCTTGCCGGCCTCGAGCACGACCTTGTTGGAGTCGGCATCGATCAAGTCGTTGACCGCCTTGTAGCCGCGGAAGCGGTTGGCATCGAACGGAACGCGCCAGCCGTCCTTCTGCCGCTTGTAAATGACCTTGCGGAAGAAGGTGCTGAGGATCTCTTCGGCGTCCATGCCGAGCGCATAGAGCAGCGAGGTGACCGGGATCTTGCGGCGCCGGTCGATGCGCGCATGCACGATATCCTTGGCGTCGAACTCGATGTCGAGCCAGGAGCCGCGGTAGGGAATGATGCGGGCGGCGAACAGCAGCTTGCCCGAAGAGTGGGTCTTGCCCTTGTCGTGATCGAAGAACACGCCCGGCGAGCGGTGCATCTGCGACACGATCACCCGCTCGGTGCCGTTGACCACGAAGGTGCCGTTCATCGTCATGAGCGGGATGTCGCCCATGTAGACGTCCTGCTCCTTGATGTCCTTGACCGACTTCGCGCCGGTCTCTTCGTCCACATCGAACACGATCAGCCGCAGCGTCACCTTGAGCGGCGCGGCATAGGTCATGCCGCGCTGGCGGCACTCATCGACGTCATACTTCGGCGCCTCGAATTCGTATTTGACGAATTCGAGCTGCGACGTGCTGGAAAAGTCGTTGATCGGGAAAACCGATTTGAACACCGCTTGCAGGCCCTCATCGGGCCGCCCGCCGACCGGCTCTTTCACCAGCAGGAACTGGTCGTAAGACGCCTTTTGAACCTCGATGAGGTTCGGCATCTCTGCGACTTCCTGGATCTTCCCGAAAAACTTGCGAACGCGCTTGCGACCGGTAAATGTCTGCGCCATCTCTATCTCTCGTTTTGTCGAACCGTCGGGGCCGGGACGACTCTCCAGAAGGCCGCAATCCATCGCGACCATCGGGACAGGCGTCAGGCACCCTCGCTTCTATTCGATTCGGCTCGTGCCGAACCGCCGCATCTGCCCGCCGCTAAGCGGAAATGGCGGCGATTCCGGGTTTCGACGCCCGAAATCGCCGCTTTCTGACATCACACCTATTTGAGCTCAACCTTCGCTCCGACTTTCTCGAGCGTGGCCTTGATCTTGTCGGCCTCGTCCTTGGTGACGCCTTCCTTGACCGGCTTCGGCGCACCTTCCACCAGATCCTTGGCCTCCTTGAGGCCGAGACCAGTAAGTGCGCGCACTTCCTTGATCACTTCGATCTTCTTGTCGCCGACCGAAGCCAGGATCACGTTGAACTCGGTCTTCTCCTCCGCAGGCGCGGCAGCCGCTGCCGGTCCGGCAGCCACGGCCACTGCCGCCACCGCCGTCACGCCCCACTTCTCTTCCAGCAACTTGGCCAGTTCCGACGCCTCGAGCACGGTGAGGCCGGAAAGGTCATTTACGATTTTCTGCAAGTCAGCCATTTGGTTTCACGTCCTTAAAGGTTCGAACCAGTCGAGACATTGCGAAGGGGCCTTACGCCGCCTCGCTCTTGTCGGCATAGGCCTGCACCACGCGGGCGACTTTCGCCGCCGGGGCACTGATGACCTGGGCGATCTTGGTCGCCGGCGCCTGAAGCAGGCCGACGAGTTTCGCCCGCAACTCGTCGAGCGACGGCAGCGCGGCAAGCGCCTTGATGCCGTTCGGATCGAGAGCGGTCTTGCCCATCGCTCCGCCGAGGATCACGAGTTTCTCGTTGGCCTTGGCGAAGTCTGAGGCGACCTTGGGCGCAGCGATCGGATCGCGCGAATACGCGATCAGCGTGGGTCCCTTGAGCAAGGGTATGACCACCGCTGCGTCCGTGCCGTCGAGAGCGATCTTGGCGAGGCGGTTTTTCGCGACCTTCACCTGCGCGCCCGCCTGCTTCATCTGCTTGCGCAGGGTCTGCATTTGGGAAACGGTAAGGCCCGAATAGTGAGCAACGACCACGACGTTGGTGTCCTTGAAGACACCGTTGAGCGCCGTGACGAGCTCCTTTTTAGCCGCTCGATCCACTGCAAGCTCTTTCCGGTTTGGCGTCCCGTGTCACGGGGACTGCCGGTTGCGACCAGCCGTCCGCTCGATCAACGAGACCAAGGCAGGACGACGCTCCTCATTCCTGCCCCCCGAAAGCGGCCATCGCCGCCTCGGGATTCCGAGGTTCGAACCGGTCGCGGGCACACCAAACTGGCAGCCCTATTCCGTCTCGACCCGTCTATGCAGGGAATTAAGCGAAAGCCGAAGCCGACTGGCTCGAACCTTGGCACCTGCAGTCTCGGACAGGATGGCCATTCGGATTGCTCCAAAGGCCGCGCGCCCAGCGAAAATGCGGTCAGGCCCCTTCCCTTCGAATGAATCCCGCGGGATGTTCAAAGGGAACTTGGTCCTAACCTCTGCTTTTTCGAGAGACGCGCAAAGGCGCGCCGACACTCCGGGCCGGCACGCCCGATGGCCACTATTTAGAGAGTTGCAAGACGCTTGCCAAGCCCCGCGCGGCAAATATCGGGCCGCTACCGAGGGCCGTATGGCGCACCAGGGGGCCCCCGAACTCTACAGCAGCGACCAGTCGGTAAAGCGGCCTTGCAGAGAGAAATCCCACTCCACCGGCACGCCATTCGCCTGTAACAGGCCGAGGTCGAGGGGCGCCGGAGTTTCATCGAGCCCGAGCCAGGCCGGCAGGCCGCCGGCATCGGATAGGCCGGTCGCACCGTCCATGCCGATCCAGGGTGGCAGATAATCGGACTCGTCCTGGCCGGCGGGCGCATGCAAACCGCCGAGAGTGCCCAAGGAGCCACGGAGTTCGACAATATCGGGCGGGTCGTTGGACGACGATCCGGGCGTGGGGGCCGGACCGAAGCCGCTGGCATATGCGACCAGCGGCCTGAAATCGATCAGGTCGCCATCGACAAAGCTCTCGGTCGGTGCCGACCCGACAGTTGTGCCACCATCAGAACTCTCGGCGGCGGGAGTTGCCGATTCAGAAATAATGCCTCCTGCCGCACGCACGCCAGAGCCGGGAGGGTCGCCCGGCAGATCAGATGAGTCGTCCTGCAGATCAGATAAGCCGCCCTGCAGATCAGATGGGTTGTCCTGCAGATCAGATGGGTCGTCCTGCAGATCAGATGAGTCGCCCGACTGCGACTGCACGGTTGAAAAAGGCGGCGGCGGATCGGACGGCTCCGGGGGCTCTCCCGGCGGGGCCTGCTCCATGATCGTCCAAAACGGCTCCGGATCCACGACGGGCGGCTCGGGCAGCGGCGGGTCGGTCAAAGCCATCGGTTGCGCTCGTCAAATCCCTATGCGGAACGACTTAGAGCACGAATGCCCATAATGAATCGTTCGCACGATATCTGCAAATGTCGCGTCGGCGTTAGCCTAGCCGGCGGTTCTATGATGGTTCCGGATGTCAGCAATAGGGCGAAGGCCGCCGATCGCGGCAACCTTCGCCCAAAATCAGCTGCCGAGCAGGCTCGATGGCTCGACCTTCACGCCGGGACCCATGCTCGAGGACACCGCCACGCGGTTGATGAAGGTTCCCTTGGCGCCGGCCGGCTTGGCCTTCTGCACCGCGTCGGCGAATGCCTTGATGTTCTGCACCAGCTTGTCGGCGCCAAACGACGCCTTGCCCACGCCGGCCTGCACGATGCCCGCTTTCTCCACTCGGAACTCGACCGAGCCGCCCTTGGCGCCCTTGACGGCATTGGTCACGTCCATGGTGACGGTGCCAACTTTGGGGTTGGGCATCAGTCCGCGCGGGCCGAGCACTTTGCCGAGCCGGCCGACCAGCGGCATCATGTCGGGGGTGGCGATACAGCGGTCGAAGTCGATAGCGCCGCCCTGCACTTTCTCGACCAGATCCTCCGCCCCGACCACGTCGGCGCCCGCGGCCCTGGCCTCGTCCGCCTTGGCGCCGCGCGCGAACACGCCGACGCGCATGCTGCGGCCGGTGCCGTTCGGCAAAGTGACCACGCCGCGCACCATCTGGTCGGCATGTTTGGGATCGACGCCGAGATTCATCGCGATTTCGATGGTTTCGTCGAACTTCGAGGTGGCGCGATCCTTGACCATCTTCACCGCCTCATCGATCGGATAAAGCTTGGTGCGGTCAACGCCTTCGCGAGCTTTCTTCGTCCTTTTTCCAATTGCCATGGCGGTTACTCCCTCACCTCGATGCCCATCGACCGGGCGGAGCCTTCGACCATGCGCATGGCCGCCTCCATGGTCTCGCAATTCAAGTCCTTCATTTTCTTTTCGGCGATTTCCTTGACCTGCGCCTTGGTCACCGCACCGACTTTGTCGCGCCCTGGAGCCTTTGAGCCGCTATCGAGCTTGGCCGCCTTCTTGAGAAAGTGCGAGACCGGCGGGGTCTTCATCTCGAAGGTGAAGGAACGGTCCTGATAGGTCGTGATCACGACCGGTATAGGCGTACCTTTTTCCATGCTCTGGGTCTGCGCATTGAACGCTTTGCAGAATTCCATGATGTTGAGGCCACGCTGGCCGAGCGCCGGGCCGATCGGCGGCGAAGGGTTCGCCGCGCCCGCCGGCACCTGCAATTTGAGGAATCCTGTAACTTTCTTTGCCATATCCTACTCCATGCGGCCGGCCCAGCCGGCCTTCCTGGGTTCGTGGTGCGGATCTCGGGCGGCTGGCGGCCGCCGTCACCTCCCACGATCGATGAGCGTTGCCGCTCAGTGCGCCTTGAAAACCGCCAGCGTCGTACCGCTGATTTGGGTAAGCCCGAGGCGATGTTTAGCCTCGAACTCCTCAAGGGCGCGCGTCACGCCGTCCCATACACCGTAGTCGTGCCAGATGACCACCCCTTTATTGGCGAGAAGTTTCAGGGCGTTTTCGGAGTCGGCCATGACGCAATCGTAGGCGTGCGAGCCGTCGACGAAGACCAGGCCGGCCCGCCCGAAATGCCCGGACCAGTCGTATTTCGTGGAATCGCCGAGTACCTGTCGGATTTTTGCAGTCCGCGCCGTCCAAGGCGGCTTTGCGCGCCGGAAGCGCTCGCCGGGCAGCGGCTTCTCGACGAAAGCCCGCTCCCCAGGCGCAGGCGCGTAGCGGGTCGGGGTGTCCGGCGGCAGATCGAGCGTGACCACCACGACGTCCGCTGGCGCGTTGATGGCGAGATTGAGCGTGGTGCGGCCGTCGAACGTGCCGATCTCGATGATTTGCAGACCCGCCTCTACCCCCGTCGCGGCGCTGGCGAGCACGCCGAGTTCGCCGAACGAAACGTTGCCGGCACGCTTTTGCACTTGCACGAGATGAATAGGCTTGGCCTCGAACACATCCCACCAATTGACGCCCGGCAGGTTGGTGCGCTGCTCATGAATGCGCTCGACGCCGCGCCATTTTCGGCTGGTCCGCCGCAGCTTTCGGGTGATGACCGACGTCGGCAGATAGACGGAGCGGGCGTAGAAGCCGCTCGCCCGCCCAGCGAGCGTGGTAGGCCGTTGGTCGGTACGGGTATCCATCACACACCCAACGCCACCGCGCTTAAACCGTCAGAAGATAGACCGTCAGGAGAATAATAGCGCCGGTGGCAGTCAAAGCACCTCGAGTCAAAGTTTCTCGACTTGGCCGAATTCCAGCTCGACCGGGGTGGCGCGGCCGAAAATGCTCACCGCCACCTTCACCCGCGAGCGCGCCTCGTCGACTTCCTCGACGGTTCCGTTGAACGAGGCAAACGGGCCATCCGACACGCGCACCTGTTCGCCCACCTCGAAGGATATCGAAGGCTTCGGCCGCTCGATGCCTTCCTGCACCTGGTGCAGGATGCGCGCCGCCTCGGCCTCGGAGATCGGCATCGGCTTGTTGTCGGTGCCGAGAAAGCCGGTGACCTTCGGCGTGTTCTTGATCAGGTGATAGGCTTCGTCGGTCAGGTCCACCTTCACCAGCACATAGCCGGGAAAGAATTTCCGCTCCGCGTCCACTTTGCGGCCGCGGCGCACCTCTACGACTTTTTCCTTCGGCACCATGACCTCGTCGAACAGAGGGTCGAGATGCCGCTGCTTGGCCTGCTCGCGAATGGAGTCTGCGACCTTGTTCTCGAAATTCGAGTAGGCCTGCACGATGTACCAGCGTTTGCTCATGACCGCATTCGGTTCCCTCATCCTGCGCCGACGCCGAGAATCAGGGTCACGACGAAACGCATGATCTGGTCCGCAATCAAGAAGAACACCGACGCCACCGCCACCATGACGAACACCATGACGGTGGTGATGATGGTTTCGCGGCGCGACGGCCACGTGACCTTCTCGGTCTCGGCGCGCACCTCTTGCAAGAACTTGAAAGGACTGATCTTCGCCATGGTTCCTGCCGCTCATCGCGGCTGGGGGAGGAAGCCCCCAATATCTAATAGTTCCCGGAGATAATGCGACTTATGACCGATGCTGGCAGGAGTGGAGGGACTCGAACCCCCAACCCCCGGTTTTGGAGACCGGTGCTCTAGCCATTGAGCTACACTCCTCCGGAAAGCTTTGCGGCGGCCCACAGGTCCGCCGCAGCCTGTAAATGCATGATCGGGCCTCGCATTGCAAGCCCGGCCGAGCCGGGATCGGTCACGCCGCTCCATCACCACCGCGGGTCATAGGCGTCGGATAGCGGCCGCTCGCAAAGCCCGATGCCGCTGAAATCATCGCGCTGCGGGCGCTAAGGGGCGCCCATGGTCATGCGGCGCCGGTCTTGGCGCAACCGTCGAATTGCGTGGAGAACCCTGTGCGGTCAGTGCTGCCGGGCGACTAAACCGCGATTGGAGCGGGTGAAGGGAATCGAACCCTCGTCATCAGCTTGGAAGGCTGTTGCTCTACCATTGAGCTACACCCGCGCCGGCGAAGCGCTCGCACTCTATAACACGCCCGCCTACGCTAACGCTTCGGCGGGCAGCCTTCGCGATTGAATCTGGCTTGCCAGCCGAAGCGCCGACGGCGCGAAGGCTGGTGGGAGAGGTAGGACTCGAACCTACGAAGGCGTAAGCCAGCGGATTTACAGTCCGCCCCCTTTGCCACTCGGGACACTCTCCCAATTCAGGGCCTTGCGTCGCCACGCTGTGATATTCGTTGAAGCGTCCACCGGCAAGAAATCGGGGCCGTTTTATGGGGACCCCCCCTCCCTAAGTCAACCGCGGGGGAATTTCGCCGCGCATGGATTGCAGGACATGATTGCAGGACAGGGCCGGTGCCGGTACCTGAGCGGCAGACAGGACCCTCATCGATGAGCAAAAGACCGGCCGCACCCTCGAAACCGGGCGCAACCCGTGAGCAGGTGGAACGGCGCGAGCGGTTCGTGCTCGCGCGCCGCGACAGCCTGCGTCCGCCCGCCGACGGCCCGGCCGTCCTCTACGGCTGGCATACGGTCAAGGCGGCGCTGGAGAACCCGGCGCGGACCGTCGGAAAACTCCTCGCCACCGAAAACGCCGCCCGCCGGCTCTCCGACGATGGCGTGGTGGCAACGCCTGAGATCGTGCGCCCCACGGCGATCGCCGAACGGCTCTCGCCCGATGCGGTGCATCAGGGTCTCTACCTCGAAGCCGATCCGCTGCCCTCGCCGCAGATCGACGAGATCGCCCCCGAGGGCATCGTGCTGGTGCTCGATCAGATCACCGATCCGCACAATGTGGGCGCCATCCTGCGCACCGCCGCGGGCTTTGCGGTCGCGGCGCTTGTCATCACAGAGCGCCACAGCCCGGAGGCGACCGGCGTGCTCGCCAAGGCGGCCTCCGGCGCGCTGGAATATGTGCCGATCGTCACGGTGCAGAATCTGGCGCGCGGGCTCGCGGCGCTGAAGGAAAGCGGCTTCATGCTGGTGGGGTTGGACAGCAGCGGTGACGCCGATCTGGGCGGCGTGGCGTTGCGCGCGCCGCTTGCTTTGGTGCTCGGCGCGGAAGGCAAAGGTCTGCGGCAATTGACGCGGGCGACCTGCGATCAGGTTGCGCGGCTCGACCTGCCGGGACGTATCAAGAGCCTCAATGTTTCGAACGCGGCGGCGCTCGCCCTCTATGTGGCGGTCAAGCGGCTCGCGCCGACCTGACAAATGTAAATCGCGGCGGGTGTGGCCCGCCGCGAGATGATCGTCGTTCCGCTTGTGGCGTTTTACTTGTCCTTCGGATTGAACTGGCGCTTGGCGGTGGGCCGCCACCGCGGCGTCGGATCCCTGCTCACACGCCGCGTGACGACGCGGTCGCGATAGACCGTGGTCGGGCGGTCGAACTGCGCCGTGCGCTGATGAACATGATGCCGGCGAACATAGTGCCGCTGCGGATAGACCAGCGGCGGCTCTTCTTCGATCTGCGGCACGGTGTGGAAGCCGGGGCCGGTATACACGGGCCCCTGGTTCACGATGTAGATCGGGGTCGGCGCCACCGGGACCGGCACGGCCACATAGGCGCGCTGCCAGACATATTGATATTGCACCTGTTGATACTGCTGCCCGCAGGCGCTGGCGCAGGCGCAACAGCCGCCGGCTGTGGCGGGAGCGACTGTGCCAAGCGAGGCGACAGCGCCGAGGGCAAGAAACTGGAGCGAACGTCGAAGCATGTTTTCTCTCCTGGAGCGGTTCAGTTGTGCGGATGGAATCTGCGCTCGCCGAATCTCGGCGCCACGATCACCGGCGGCGGGTTGGCGGGCGGGTCGAGCGTGGCGGGAAACGGATCGGACTGGGCGGTCCAGTCGCGGCGATAGCTTTGCGCTGGCGGCGGCAGCGCCCGATCGGCGGGCGGCTGGATTTCATGGCGGCCATAGCCGGGCCGGCGTCCGTAGGCCGGATAGTAGCCGCGGCCATAGGCCGGGCCCGGAATGACCACCGGACCGGAGACGATCCTGGGGTGCACCTGGCCGGGGCGATAGAGTCCCCAATCGCCTTCCACGACGGCGTAAGACGCGTCGTAGCCGTCGATCATCACCGGAACATCGGACCTGCCCGGGATGACGATGACCGGCGCGCTATCGCCGGCGCGCGCCGCGGTGACGGCGAGACTTCCGGCGATCAGGACAAATACCGAGGCAAGAACGCGCATGAAAATTCCGTCGGTTGCTCGATGCATCCTACGGAAAGCAGACGGAAATATCGATGAAAGTGCGCGGCTTCCGCGGCAATTCGCTCGGTAATATTAATCTTCAACTACGATCGCGGCGGTCGCATTGTGGCGACGCATCAAGGGCAAAAGCGCCGTTGGCCGGATGCGCGCCAAGCCGTTTCACGATACATAGGAAGAGTCGCGGCCGCGCGCGTGCCGGGTTAGCTCAGTGGTAGAGCAGCGGTTTTGTAAACCGTTGGTCGGGAGTTCAAATCTCTCACCCGGCACCAGCGCCCCGCGATTGACGCAGCGGCGACGCGGCGGGGTCCTGCAGCGGCAGCGGATCGACAAACGAGAACGCTAGCGCCAGCACCCACATCGCGATGGCGATTACCGAGGTCCAAAGCGCGAAGGTGAGATAGGTCTCGCGCAGCACGGTGGCGCTGGCCCATTGCGCATAGGCCTGCGGCGGCCGCTGCTCCTTGGGCAGATAGAGCCACATCTCGGTGCGCTGGTATGGCTTGGTGCGCGCCTCGAACGCTTTCAGGATCAGGATGAAGGCCATGATCGTGGTGAGAAAGCCGCCGGCCTGAAACGCCAGCCGCGGATGGAACGACATGCCGACCATCACGCAGAAGATCGCGAGCGACGCGAAGCCGCAGGCTCGCATGACCGTCTCATATGCGATGCGCCGCATCTCCTCCATGTCGCCCGCCCTGACGGAATCGGATGGAAGTTCCGGCATTATGCCAAGCGCCGGCCGCCGATACCATCACAACCCGATGCTTGCGGACAACGCGATGCCGAACACTCGGTTCAGAAGCCGAACTGCAGAAAATTGCCGAGCGCCGGAATGGTCAGGATCGCGGTTCCCGCCAGCCAAATCCACAAGGACACCTCGGTCGAGTCCTCCTTGGCGCCGACGATGTGCTCATAGATCGCTGCCGGTATGCCGCCCAGGATGATCGTTGCGGTCGAGACCATCAGCGAGGAAAACAGCAGTGTCAAAGGCACGCTGCCGAACAGCAGCGCCGGGGCGAGAATCTGGACGTGTATAAGCGCGAACAGCAGCGCTATCTGGTTGAACAGTCCATTGACCATGCCGAAGAAGGCGATGCCAACATAGTAGGGGCTGCGATTCACGGCACCGCTCCACCCACGGGAGGGACTGCGCCAAAGAACAGAAACACGTAAAGCAGACCGACGCGCAGCCAGAACAGCCAGACCACGCCGAACAGCCAGACCACCACCGGGGCCGCGGCTTTAGGGGTGATCACGGCGATGAGCGCCACGAACGGATCGGTGATCCGGCAGAAGAACCGCCAGATGTAGTTCGAGGAGTCAGGCTGGACGATCAGGCCGAGCAAGGCGCGGCCAAGCAGCGTGTACATCAGTGCCGCCAGAACGAAGTTCGGCAGATGGAAGTACCAGTTGCTGAGAAACGCCTGGCCGCTCATGCAGCAATCACCTCGACGGAACAATGGCCATGCCGGCCGGTGGCGGCAAGCCAAAAAGAAGCGGGGCCAAACCGGCCCCGCTTCCACACCGACCGGAGGTTCCGATCAGGTTTTCTCCTCCAGCACCGTCCGGCCGCGCGGCTTGCGGATCTCGTCGACCAGCGCCTGCATTTCCTTCGACGGCTCCTTGGTCATTAGGCTGACCACATAGATCACCAGGAAGCCGAGCGGCATCCCCAGCAATCCGCAGTTGATGTTGTTGAGGTCGAACCAGCCGACTTTATTGGCCATCGGATGGGCGAGCGTCGGCCAGGATTCCATGGCGTTGGGTAGCGCCATGGCCTTGGCAATGTCGACCACCGGCTGGCCGGTGAGCGGGTTGAGCAGCGAGGTCATGCCGAAATACTTCACGCCTACGCCGGGGAAGTACCTGGTGCAGACGAGGTAGAACAAGCACAACCCGAACCCGGCAATCATGCCGCAGACAGCGCCCGTCGCCGTGGCGCGCTTCCACCAGATACCCATGACCAGCGCCGGGAAGTTGCCAGCCATGGCGAGCGAGAACGCCCACCCCACCATCGCCAGGATGTCCCCCGGTTTGGTCGAGGCGAGATAGGCCGCGACCACGGCCACGAGGAACAAGAGCACGCGAGCCACGGTGAGCCGGCGTATCGTCGGCGCATTGGGATCGAGCATCTTGTAGTAGACGTCGTGGCTGAGCGCGTTGGCGATGGCGAGCAGGAGCCCGTCGGCGGTGGAGAGCGCGGCGGCAAGACCGCCGGCCGCCACCAGGCCCGAGATCACGTATGGAAGGCCCGCGATCTCCGGCGTGGAGAGCACGATCACGTCCGTGTTGATGACAAAGTCCTGGAGCCGCAGCACTCCGGGATGGCCCGCGATCGACTTGCAGGCGGCAAGGACGTCAGCAAGGCTGCCGGCATTCTTGCCGCAGATCTGGATCAGGCCGAGCTCGCCCCAGGTGAACAGCCACGGCCGAAGATCCGAGATGTCCCGGCCGATGATGTTGGTATAGACCTCCAGCTTGGAGAACGCCGCATAGGCCGGCGCCGAGAAGTAGAGCAGAAAGATGAACAGCAGCGACCAGGCCACCGACTGGCGCGCCTCACGCACCGACGGGGTGGTGAAGTAGCGCATCAGGATGTGCGGCAGCGAAGCCGTGCCTACCATCATGCAGAAGATGATGCCGAAGAAATTCAACGGGCTGTAGTTGATGAACGGCTCGATATGCGGCTTGAGGGAGCCCGCCACGCAACTCGCGGCCGTGCACAGCGTCGCAAGGTTATTCTGCAGCATCGCCCCTTCGCGCGCCGTGATTTCCGCAATCGCCCGCCCATAGGTGAGTTCCGGGATCGGGATGCCGTAACGCTGGGTCGAGAGGATCACGATCGGCGTCAGGTAGGCGATGATCAGCACGATGTATTGCGCGATCTGTGTCCAGGTCACCGCCCGCATCCCGCCGAGCATCGAACACAGCAGAATGCCGGCAAGCCCGGCAAACACCGCAATCTCGAACGACATGCCAAGGAAGCGCGAGGCGATCAGGCCGGTGCCGTAAACCTGCGCCGTCACATAGGTGAAGGAGCAGCACACCAGCACGATCACGCCGAGCATACGCGCGGTACTGCCGCCGAACCGGAACGCCAGGAAGTCGGGCACGGTATAGGCGCCGAACTTGCGCAGATACGGTCCGATCAGGATCGACACCAGCACGAAGCCGCCGGTCCAGCCCAGCACCCAGGCGATGCCGTCATAGCCGAGCAGGAACAGCGTGCCGGCCATGCCGACGAAGGAGGCCGCCGACATCCAGTCGGCGCCGGTCGCCATGCCGTTGTAAAACGCCGGCACGCGCCGGCCGGCAACGTAGTATTCGGAAACTTGCGCGGTGCGCGTCATCACGCCGATGACGGCGTAGACGACGAGCGTGAAGCCCACGAACAGATAGCCGAGGATTTTGTTCGGCACCCCGACCTGCTCGAGAATCGCGAGCAGGACGATGAAGGCGACGAAGCCGCCGGTATAAGTGCCGTACATGCGGCCGAGTTGTTTATAGAAGGCGTCGGCGCTCGACGTGGTTTGCGTGGCCATGGTTCGATCCCCCCTCAGTCTTCTTCCGCGTAGCCGAACTCGCGATCGATCTTGTCCTGCTGTCTTGCGAACAGGAACAGCTGGACCACGAACACGATCAGCGAGCCCTGCGCGGCCATGTAGAAGCCGAGCGGGAAGCCCAGGACCGGAATGACAATCTTGTTGAGCGGCACCACGAACATGTGGATGACGTAGCCGAAGAAGAACCAGACCCCGAGATGCATGAGCATCAGGTTGGTGGTTTTCTTCCAATGGGCTTCTTCGTTGGCTTTGCTGTCAGCTGGAGCCATGGCTCACAAACCTCCCTCGACACCGTCCCCTTGGCGGGGATCGACGTGGTTGTGACGGGAACCGACGGTGTGTGGGACGTGACGGATTTCCCAGCCCGCTGCTCCCCTCCCGATAAAGGCTAAAGTGGGTCCAATAAAAAAACAATGCGTTTGTATAAAAGGTTAGGTATTGACTTTCGTCTAAAGGATCCCTTCGCGCGAGCATGACTTTCTCTTGGTGTATTTTTTCCCGGTATCTTGAAAGAGCGATGTCGGTTGCCGAGGCGAGCGGCTGATGGGCCTGTACGATCTCATTTTCCGCCGCCGGCCGCCGATCCGCGAACGGGCGGAAATCGCTGATTTTATTGACGATCAGTCGGCCTTTCTGGTTCAGAAAGGCATCTACGAATATTCGCGCGCGCGCTCCGGGCACTACTCCAAGGTGCTGTTTGCCGAAGCTGAGTTTAAGGCTGCGGTCGAGCACGCGCGATGGAGCGCCTACCCGCTCGGCCTGGCCATGGTGGGGGAAATGGTCGCAGGGGTTTTGCAGAAGCATGCCGAGGACCGGCGCGCGATCGTCGATGCGCTGACCCCGCTGGTGCTGTCGGTTTTCGACCGCTATCCGATCCCCGAGGCGCTCGGGCCCGGCCCCTGGCGCGAGGCGCGGCAGGAGCTCTCATTGCGGCTGGATCGGGTCGGCACCCATCCGCCCAAGCCGGTGAAGGACATTCCGGTACCGCTCGCTGAAAGCTATTTCAATCTGATGCCGATCCATGAAAAGTTGCGCGGACCGGATTTCCCGACACTGCGCAATTACATGCGCGTCACTCTGATCAACAGCCACGACGAGCTGGTCAAACGGCTGGACGCGCCTGCGGTGATTCACGCCCTCGGCCTGCGCCCGAAGTAATCGTCGCCGGCGAAGCCGCTTCAGGGCTTCTTGGCATCCGGTTTGGGATCTTTTTTGGCTTGCGCTTCCAGCTGCGCGACGCGCGCCTGCAGGCTCGCCAGCAAAGCCTTCAAGGCCGTGATTTCGGTGTTGGCGGCGTTGAGCCGCTGCCGCTCATCGAGCGCGTTCTTTGTTACGAGTTGCTGCAGGAAATTGACGTTGCTCTGTAGGCAGCTCGTGCGTTTGTCGAGACCTGCCGTCTTGGTGCAGTCCTCGGTGCCGGCAATGTCCTGCGCCCCTGCCAGCGTGCCGGCGGCCAAGGCCAGCGCTAAGCCCAGCGCCACGCCCAATGCGGAGATTTTGACCATGTCAGCCCTCGCGGTTGCAGCGATACCGCCGAGGCGGCTGGCAAGCACAGCCGCCCGGCGCTATACTTTTTCTTCGATCACACTGGCACGTACGTCGTCTTCGATCAGCCGCCAGATGTGATCGACATAGGCGACGAATTCCGGCGTGCGCTTGATCGCCAGTGCCCGCGGCCGCGGCAGCTTGATCTCTACGCTCTCCTGTAAACGGCCCGGCCGGCGAGCGAACACCAACACGCGGTCGGAAAGGAACACCGCCTCGTCGATCTGGTGGGTGACGAACAGCACGGTTTTGCGGCCCTGCTCCCAGATGCGCAACAGCTCGGTCTGCATGATCTCGCGGGTCTGCGCGTCGAGCGAGGAGAACGGCTCGTCCATCAGCAGGATTTCCGGGTCGATGGCGAGCGCGCGGGCGAGATTGACCCGCTGCCGCATGCCGCCCGACAGCTGGCGCGGATAGTAATTCTCAAAACCTTCGAGCCCGACCAGCTTGAGCAGATCGAGCGTGCGCCGCCGTTCGGCCTCGCCCACGCGGCCGGCCACTTCCGGCCCGATCAGCGCGTTCGACAGCACCGTCCGCCAGGGCAACAGACTGTCGGTCTGGAACACGAAGCCGCGATCGCCGCCGGCGCCCCGCACCAGCCGCCCGTCGAGCAAGACTTCGCCCGCGCTCGCCGTCTCCAGCGCCGCGACGATGCGGAGAAACGTGGTCTTGCCGCAGCCGCTCGGCCCGACAATGGAGACGAATCCGCCGCGCTCGACGTCGAGGTTGATGTTCTGCAGGGCTTCGAGCGGGCCGAACCACTTGCCGAGATTGCGGGTCGCTAGCTTCGCCGTCATCGTTCTAGTCCTTGGTCCAAGGCACGAGCTTCTTCTCGATCCAGCTGAAGCCGGCGGTGAGCGCGATACCGGCAACGGCAAGCACGATGACGCCCGCAAACAGGTCCGGCATGTTGAAGGCGTCGGCGGATTCGCTGATCAGCCGGCCAAGACCGGCGCGCGATCCGAACAGTTCCGCCACGACGACCCCGATCAAGCCGCGTCCGATGCCAAGCTTGAAGCCGGCCAGGATGAACGGCAGCGCGGACGGCAGCGATACTTTGAAGAAGATCTGCCGGTCGTTGGCGCCGAAGGAGCGCAGCATCTCGATCAGGCGGTCACTGGTGGTGCGCAAACCAGCTTCGGTGTTGATCGCCACCGGGAAGAACACCAGCAGGATGACCACCAGCACCTTCGACCAGATGCCGATGCCGAGCCACAGAATGAACAGCGGCGCCAGCGCGATCGTGGGTGTCGCATAGAGCCCGGACACCCAGGGCTGCATGATCCGCTTCATCGTGTCGCTGTTGGCCATGGCAAGACCAGCGATCACGCCCAGCACACAGGCGATCACATAGCCGATCACGAACTCGATTGAGCTGATCCACACGTGCCGCCACAGCTCGCCGCTGGCGGCGAGCCGGACGATCGCGCGCACGATCTCGATCGGGCCGGCCAGAAACAGCGCGTTGTCGACGACAAAGCGGCTTACCAGCTCCCAGATCAGCAAGCCGCCGATGACCGATAGCGTGCCGGCGTATTGGATGCGATGCAGGCCGCGTAGGCTGTCGGCGCTGCCCTGTGGTTCTGGCCCCCGCTGCACCGGCCTCGATACCTTCCCGCTGCCCGACCCTTACCGTCCTAATCCGCTATCTGCACCAATCCCGGCAACAGCAAGCGCTCAATGGAAAAATCGGCCGGCAGGTCGCCGAGATCGCGCAATGCCGTCACGACTCTGCCGAGCCGGGCTCTGGAGACCTTGCCGGTCGGCTCGAACATCTGCTTGCTCTGCAGATAGTCGTAGGCCTTCTCGACATCGTCCTGCTTGAGCTTGCTGTTCTCCACCAGGATGGTGACCGCTTCGGCGCGATTGTTGCGGTCATTGAACCAGGCCACGCTTTGCGTGAAGACCTTCAGGAAGCGCTCCAGCACCTTCGGATTGGCGGCCGCCCAACTGCGATTGACCGCCGTTCCGGCAAACGGAAAATCCTTCTGGTAGTCACTGGCATCGCCGAGGGTCACGAAGCCGGCCGATTCCGCATAGAAGTTGAACGGCGTGGTGAGCAGCGCCGCGTCCACCCCGCCCGATTGCAGCGCGGAGAAACGCGCATTGGTGGCTCCCGCATATATCAGATCGTATTCACCCGGCTTCACGCCGTTCGCCCGCAGCATCTCTTCGACAAAGATACGCGTAATGTCCTTGGCGCCGCCGACGATGATGGTTTTGCCTTTCAGACCCGCAATAGTCTTGATGCTGGATTTGGCGGCCAGCGCATATGGCGGCGACTGGATTTCGATACGCGGGATCGCCAGCCCAGCGCCCTTTTCGATCGCCCGGATCGGATCGACCAGTCCAGCGCTGGTGGCGACATTGGTCGATCCCGCGGTCAGCTGCTGGATCACCGCGGCATTCGACTGCGCCAGCACGTAATCGATGACGATGTCTTCCTTCGCGAAGAAGCCCTTCTTGACGCCGATCGCCATCGGCCAGGTATTGGCCGAGCCCGAGCTGACGGTGCCGACGATGATGGTGTCGGCCCCCTGCGCCTGCGGCAACAAAGCGAGAAGCCCGGCACAGAGGGCGGCGGTCCGTGAAGCGGCTGCAATCGTACCCATGACATTTTCCCTTTCGCGAGGAACTCTAATCCGACACCTGCGTCACGCCCGGCAGGAAGACGCGGTCGATATTGATCGAGCCCTGGACATCGCCCAGGCTCTCCATGGCTTTGGCCAGACTGGTGAGCTTTGACCGCGACACCTGGCCGGCGGGCTCGAAAAATTGTCCTTTGCGGAAGAAGTCATAGGCCTTTTCCACGTCAACCGGCTTCAATCCGCTCGCCGTCACCAGGATCTTGACCGCCTCGTCGCGGTTACGTTCGTCGTAGAACCAGGTGATGCTCCTGGTGTGGACAGCCAGCAACTTTTGCAGAGTGGCCTTGTTGGCATTCGCCCACCGCACATTCACCACCGCGCCGGAGAACGGCAGGTCTTTTGCGTAATCGATGGTCAGCCCGAGATCCTTGAAGCCGGCGGCCTCGGCATAGAAGTTGAAAGGGGGCAGCAGGATGGCGGCATCGACCGCTCCCGCCAGCAGCGCAGACGCCCGCGCCGAGGTGGCGCCGGCAAACACCATGTCGAATTCGCCGGGCTTGACGCCATGCGGCGCCAGCATCCGCTCCACATAGATGCGGGTGATGTCGCGCGCGCCGCCGAGCGAAATGGTTTTGCCCTTGAGATCGGCCAGACTCTTGATGCTGGATTTTGCCAGCAGCGCGTAAGGCGGCGCCTGCACCTCGACGCGGACGATCGCGATCGGCGCACCCATCTGGATGGCACGCAGCGGATCGACCAGGCCGGTCGACATGCAGACGTTCAAAGCGCCGGCGGTGATCTGCTGCACCAGCGCCGCGCTCGACTGCACATAGACAATGTCTACCTGGAGATCCTCGGCGGCGTAGAAGCCTTTGTTGAGCCCGATGAAGACCGGCCAGAGATTGGCCGAAGCCTGACCGACGGTGCCGATGGTCACCGTCTCCGCACGTGTTGCGGGGGACGGCAGAAGCATAGCCCCGGCAGCAATCACACCCAGCAAGCGTCTCAGCGAGCGACCCATTGCCATCTCACCCTCCCCGGCTGATCGTAATCAACGCCGTCGCGGGTGCGCGGCGCCGGTAGCAATTCTAGGTCTTTCCGGCTTGTGCGCGATAGTGGCGCGCGATCTCGCTCCCCGTCGCTTTCCAAACCCGGTCGTGCCGGCTGATATAGGCCAGCGCATCGTCGAGCGCGTCGATGCGGTGCGGCTGTCCGGTCAGATAGGGATGCAAGGCAATCGCCATGACTCGGCCGGACTCGGCGCCTTCGCGATAGAGCACGTCGAATTGCCGGCAGATCATGTCGCGGAACTGCTCGGCGGTGTGGTGGCGCTGCTCGAAGGCCGGCTTGTCGTTGAGCTCATAGCTGTAAGGCACCGAAACGAGCTTCCGCCCGGCGTCCAAATTCATCATGTAGGGCTGGTCGTCGTTGACCCAGTCGGCGACGTACTCGCAGCCTTCCGCCGCCAAAAGATCGATCGTGTCCCATGTCTCTTGCAGGCCGGAGCCTAGCCAGCCGACCGGCCGCGTGCCGGCGGCCCTGCCGATGGTGTCCAAGGTCCGCTTGATGATGCCCGGCTCTTCACCGGGAGCGGCCGAATTGAGCCGGCGGGTATTGCTCTCGTTGTGACCCATCCACTCCCAGCCGAGCTTGTTGCCTTCCGCGATGATCTGCGGATGGTAGGCGCAAAGCTCGCTGTTGAGCGCCACGGTGCCACGCACCCCGTAGCGCGCCATTACCTGCATCATCCGGAACACCCCGACCCGGTTGCCGTAGTCGCGCACCGCCCATGCCGGAACGTCGGGCACCGGCGCGCCCGACCCGCCCGCCGCTGCCGGCACTTTTTCCTCAAGCGAGAAGAACTCGATGTTGGGAATCACCCAGAATGCAACATGCGCGCCGTTCGGCCAATGCAGGCGCGGCCGGTGGATGATCGGCGAATACGGGAACGGGCCGTAGGGGGCGGGCTGCATCAGCTCGCCTTCTTCACCGCCAGCCCGTGCAGATGCATCTCCACCTCGTCGATATGCATCACGTCCACATATTTGTGATGCATGTCGAACAGATTGACCTTGTGGGAGAGAAGGCTGCGGTCGAAGCAGCATTCCTCCACCAGCACCACATGGAAACCGTAGGAATAGGCATCGACCGCGGTGGCGCGCACGCAGCCCGAGGTGCTTTCGCCGCAAACGATCAGGGTCTGGATGCCGAGCTGGGTCAGGTGCGCGATCAGGGGCGTGCCGAAGAACACGCTGGCGCGCTGCTTGGTAAGCACCACATCGTTTTGCTGCGGCTTGAATTCCGGCCGGATCGCAAAATCGGCGGGATTGGCCGACGGCCGGTTGCGCTTGGTCGCGGTGATATTGTTGGGGCGGGTCTCCGGCCGCACGTCGGAGGTCGAGTAGAAGATCGGCAGGCCGGCGCCGCGCGCCGCGGCGAACAGCCGCTTGGTCGGCTCGATGGCGGCATAGGCGTATTCCCCGCAGGAATTCGGATGGGTCTTGGCGAGCTTATGCGGAGGCTGCGGGCCCCCGGCATAGACCACCTCATAGAGATCGACCGCCAGCAGCGCCGGGCGCGGGCCGACGAATACCTTGCGCTTATAGCTGGCATAGATGTCCAGAAGTTCCGGGGAAACTATGTCCTTCCAACAATGATTTTCGAACTCATCGATCATCGTTCGTTCCGTTGGCTGGGGGTGAGAGCTTTGATCGCGTTTACCCGGGCAGTCTAACCGGGACTAGGTTCGCTGTACAATTTCGATCTACACTCGGCGCCTGCGGAAAATCCGCCCGGCCGGCGCGGCTTTCGAGCGGCCCAAAAAGCTTACGGGAGGACATCGTGCTCACATTGACCAGACGTTCGATCGTACTCGGCGCCGCGGCCGTGCCATTCGCGGCGCGTGCCCAGAACTGGCCTGCGGGTCCCATCAGGATCATCGTGCCGTTTCCGGCCGGCGGGTCGGTCGATGCAGTCGCGCGCATGGTGCAACCTGGGCTGCAGCAGCGGCTTGGCGCGACCATCATAGTTGAGAACCGCCCGGGCGCCTCGGGCAGCAGCGGCACGGGCGTGGTGGCGAAGGCGCCGGCCGACGGCAACAGCTGGGTGTTCGTGTTCGACACCCATGCGGTCAATCCGTTCCTGCTCGCAAGCATGCCGTTCGACACCGAGAAGGAGCTCGATCCGGTGCTGCTGATCGGCACCGCGCCTAATCTACTCGCCACCCATCCGTCGCGGCCATTCAAGACCTTCGCCGACGTCGTCGCCGCCGCCAAGACGCGGCCGAATATCACCTATGCCACCATCGGCGGCGGCAGCCTCGGTCACCTCACCATGGTGCTGTTGTCGAAACGCGCGGGCGTCGAGCTCGTGCATGTGCCTTATCGCGGCGGCGGCCCGGCCATGAATGACGCAGTCGCCGGCCATGTCGATCTGATCATCGGCAGCACCGCGCTGGTGACGCCCCATGCGCAGGGTGGACGCGTGCGACCGATCATGCATACCGGCAAGACGCGGCTCGCCAGCCTACCCGACGTGCCGAGCGCCATCGACAGCGGCTTTGCCGATTTCGAATCCTATGCCTGGTGGGGCGTATTCACAGCGGCGGGAACGCCGAAAGCGATTGTCGACCGGTTTGGCGCTGCATTGGCCGACAGTTTGCGCGCGGAACAGGTCGCCAAGCTGGTGCGGGAAAGCCAGCAGATCACGCCCGTGCTGGGCGGGCCCGAGGAACTGCGCCGCTTCCTGGCGGAACAGATGAAGGTCTGGGGTCCGGTGGTGCGCGACAACAACATCAAGGGCGAATAGCGCGCGGCCGGCGAACAACGCCTCACATCTTCGAAAGCTTGGCGACGTCGACCGCGCCGGCATAGGCCAGCTTGTCGGCGGCCGAGCCCGAGCCGCTCACCAGCACGAGATATTTGTTGTTGACCACCATATGCACGTCGCCTTGCTGGCTCTGCACCGCGCGCTGGCTGCCGACCCGCACGATCTTGCCCATGGCGCCGGCGATCTGCGGGTTGGCGAGCAAGGTCGCGAACTGCATGATCAGGGCGCTATCGCCAGTGATCTGCACTTCCACCGTGTCGCCCTTGGCGCTGGTATAGGTACGGCTCGCGGTCGAGGCGCCGAAGCCGCTGTTGCCGATGGCCGTGGTCTGCACCTCCTCCGCCTTCCAGCCGGCCAGTGGCGGCGGCAACAGCTTGCCAAAACTCTCGGCGTTCTTCTGCCCGATCAGTTGCGAAGCGAGATCGAGCGACTGCTTGGCATTGGCAAGATCGCCCGCCTGATAGGCCTTGCGGCCCTGGTCGATGGCGTCGGTGATCTCGTCCGCGACGGCGCCGGACAAAGCGGCGGCCAGCACGAACCATGCAGCGGCAAGAGTGAACAGGAAACGCATGATCGAATCCTCCCGGCGGGTGCGACTCGGGGATTTTACCGCGTCGGTCCAGCAATCGCGACTGGTGTGACTGAGGGCACAAAAAGTTCGGGGGATTCCAATCCAAGGTCCCGAGAGACCGAAGAAGGAAACCCCCGACGTAGACCGCGAGGTCTACCGTGTCATGGTATCGGCAAGCTCCTGCCGATGGAACTCAGAATGTCATGCCCGCGCGCGCCAGGAAGGTCCGCCCGGGCAGCGGATAGGCATTGTAGGTGCCGAAGGTGAAGGCACTGGCGATGGCGTATTCGAAGAACTTCACGTCGAACACGTTCTGCACGGCGAACGACCAGAACAGTTTCTCGAACTCGCCGCCGATGCGCGCGTCCACGACGGTATGGGCGGGGATCAACGGCTGAACATTGGCCTGATCGTTGTCCATGCGCCGCTGCCCGACATAACGCGCGACGCCGTCGAACACCAGCCGCTTGCCCAGAATGTCCCAGGACAGGCCGGCGCTCGCCGTCCATCGCGCCACCAGCGGCACGTCGTTGCCGGCGAACGGGCCTTCGCGGAAGATGGCGCGGGTATAGGCAACGCCGCCCTTCAGCCGCACGGTCTCGTTCACCTGCCAGGTCGCGCTATTCTCCACGCCATAGCGCCGCGTCGGGTCGAGATTGGTGTTGGTGAAGGTGGCCGGGCTGAAATGCAGCTCGTCCGTGAGCTCCATCAGATAGACGCTGGCCTGCCAGTGCAGGGCGCCGACGCGCGCCCGGAAACCGCCTTCGACATCGTGGGAGGTCTGGGTCCTGAGATCGAAGGTCGTCGGCGTCCCGAACGGCGACATGGCGACGCGCTCGTCCACATTCGGCAGCCGGAAGCTGCGCGCCGCGCGGGCGAACAGCGCAAACTGCTCGTTGACCCGACGGTCGATGCCGACATGCAGGGCGTGCTGCGTCTCGCTTTTGTCGAGCGGCAATCCCTCAATGAGGAACGCACCGCCCGGCGCGGTCGGGTCGAGCCGGTCGCGCGCCGAAACGAAATTATGCTGCAGCCGCGCGCCCACGGCGAGGTCAGTGTCCGGCCGCAACGCGATAGTGTCCTGGAAATAGCCGGCGACAGTGCGCTGGCGCAGGTCGTAGCGGTGGTTGGGCGGATCGCCCAGATGCACGGCGCGGTCCGAGCGGTAGGTGGAATCGTAGACGTCGACGCCCGCCAGCAGCTTGGCCGGCAGGCCGGCCAGATCGTGCTGGCTGCTGAGCCGCGGCGTGAACGATGCGGTGGTCAGCGTGGCGTCGAAATAGCTGTCGAAGATGGCGCCGAATGCGCTGAAGAAGCCGGCCTGCTGTTTCTTCTGCCGCACCCCGCCGTCGACGATCAGTTCGCTGCCCTCGCCCAGCTTGCGGGCGAAGCCGAGCAACGCATTGGCGCCCTGCTTGTCGCCGTAGTCGAACGGCGTCGCCGCGCCGCGCCGGTTGGTTTCAAGCTCGCTGGTGGTGAGCGTCACCCGGCGGCCGCCGGGGAAACCGAGATGCTGGTCGTCGCCCGACAGATTGAGATAGGCGCTGCCCCAGTCGGCGGTGTAGCGCAGGTCGCCCACGGCATTACGTTGGCGCAGGTTGTTGTTCTCGCGATAGCCATCGGACGTGACTCCGTTGGCGTGGACGGACGCGGTGAACGGGCCGCTCGATGTGTTGGCCGATACGTTGCCCTCGCCATAGCCGTAGGAGCCGAAGCTCCCGGCAATGCGCGCCGACGGCGGCAGGCCGACGCCGGTCTTGGTGATGATATTGATCACCCCGCCCATGGCGCCGTCGCCATAGAGCACGGCGCCGCTGTTGCCGCGGATGATCTCGATGCGCTCGATGCTGTGCTTGGGGATGGCGCTGAAATCGACGCCCGCCATGTCGATGTCGTTGAGCCGGCGGCCGTTGACCAGCACCAGCGTGTTGGAGGTGGCGGCGGCGCCGAAGCCGCGCATGTCCACGGTGCCGGTCGCTCCGTTCACCGAGCCGAACAGGTTGCGCACCTGGATGCCCGGCTCGCGCGCCAGCACGTCTTGCACAGTCTGACCGGGCGAGCGTTCGATCTCCTCGGCCGGAATGATTGTGGTCGATGTTCCGGCGACTCCGGTTCCCAGCCGGCTGACGGTGACCAGCAATTCCGGCAGCCATTGCACCGCCTGGGCCGCAGCCCGCTCGGCCATCAACGGTCCGATGCCGCCGGCGAGCGCCAGCGCCCCCGCCAAACTTTTGCGTAGCAACCCCATGACATATGTCCTTCGTCTGCGGCGCCCCGACGCGCGGGGCCACCTCGGTGAACAAGGTCCGAAGACGAAGGACGCACGACTGCGGCATGCCGGCCGGTTCAACGGGCGGCAGCAGCCTCATTCATGCTGGAAGTCGTGGGAAACATTCTCACGGCCTTCGCGCTCGGGTCGTGTCACCGCTGCGAAAAGCCGCTCCGTGTGGTCCACTCCGCCCACCGGTTGGGTGACTGCGCTGGCAGGTCTCCTGGCTTGCGGGTCAACACCTGACGTCCAGCCTTCCCAGTTTCCCAGTGGCTAACGCGGACGACAGGCTCGCCGCTCACAGTTGCGGGGGCAGCTACGGCCGGCTGTTTTGATGCAGCCGATCCGTATTCCCTCTTGCCTCCCCGGCTCTCACCGAGGAACCAGCACGCTGAAAAGATCGCTCGCATGGGTCGGCGAGTCAAGGCCGCGGCCGCGCGTTGCTTGACAAGGCGCGCTGCCGCCGGAACCATGCGCGACAAATCACAAGGAATTCAGGGAGGAAGTCATGATCGCACGGCGCGCCTGTCACGTCCTCGCCGCCGCTGGGCTGTGGCTCGTATCCGCCGCGCCCTCCCCGCTGTTGGCTGCCGACAAGATCCATGTCGCCAATGTCTCGCGCACATTGTTCAGCCTGCCGCTGTGGATTGCCCAGCGCAAAGGCTTCATGCAGGACGAAGGCATCGAGACCACCAGCAGCATTCTCGACAACGCCGAGAAGATCAACGCGGCGCTGCGCTCGGGCGAAATGCAGATCGCCTTGGGCACGCCGGAAGCGGTGATGATGGACGGCTACAAGGGCGGCACGCTGCGCATCATCGCCGGCAATGCCGGCAAGCTGCCGCACTTCATCATCACCAGGCCGGAGATCAAGACGCTGGCACAATTGCGCGGCGCCAATTTCGGCATCCTGTCGGAGAAGGAAGGCACCACTTACGTGGTGCAGGACATCGCCAAGGCGATCGGGCTGACGCCGGCCGACTACAAGATGACGGCGGTGGGCGGCGCGCCGACCCGCTGGAAATTGTTGCAAGCAGGCAAGATCGACGCCGGGCTGCAGCCATTTCCGCTGAGCTACCAGGCCGAGGCCGCCGGCTTCAACAATCTCGGCTCGGTCATTCCCTATGTGCCCGATTGGCAGTTCACCACGCTCAATGTCGATCACAAATGGGCGCAGCAGAATCGCGATCTGCTGGTGCGCTTCCTGCGCGCGGTGCAGCGCGGGCGCGACTACATGAACGGCAATCGCGAGGAATCCGCCGCGATCGCCGCCGACGAACTACGCACCACCGTGGCGCTGGCGTCGCGCGCGCTCGGCGACACCGAAAAGCTCGGCATTCTCGATCCGCAGATGGCGATCAACGAGCGCGGCATGCAGCGGGTATTCGAGACGCTGCAGAAATCCGGCGACATCGCCGCCGACCAGAAATACGATCCGGCGAAATTCAGCGACCTCAGCTATTTGCGCCAGAGCCGGGAGCCGAAGAAATAGCTGGCTCGGTTTCGGCCATCATCCAGGCCAAGTAGCTCTCGTCCACGCTTTCCAGCGGGATCACCAGGATGGCGGGCGTGCTGTAGGAGTGCATTTCTTTCACCGCGACGCGCACGCGCTCGCTCAAGGCGGCGCGGGTCTTGATAATCATCACCACCTCCTCGCCGCGCTCCATCGCCCCTTCCCAGCGGTAGTGCGAGATCATGCCGGGCAGGATGTTGACGCAGGCGCACAGGTGCCGCTCGACCAGGGAGCGGCCGGCCTGCTCCGCCTCGACAATCGAGGGATAGGTCGTATAGACGAAGACCGCGCGATCCATGTTTTGCGCCCATCCTGCCGGCCCACGCTGTGCCGGGCGACCGTTGCCAGACCCGAGGCCCCAAACCTTAGGCCCCATGAGCCCCGCACCCCCGAGCTACGAGCGGATCGGCTTTGTTGCAAGCCCCATTCCGGAAGCCCAGGCGGCTTGGGAACGGCTCGCCGCGCGCTATGGCAATGTGCCGCCGCAGGAGGCCGACGTCATCGTCGCGCTCGGCGGCGACGGCTTCATGCTGCAGACGCTGCACACCTTCATGCGGTCCGGCAAGCCGATCTACGGGATGCATCGCGGCACCGTGGGCTTCCTGATGAACGAATACCGCGAAGAGGAGCTGCGCGAGCGCCTGCGCGCCGCGCATACCACCGTCATTCATCCGCTGCTGATGTGCGCACGCGATGCCGGCGGCATCGCGCAGGATTTTCATGCCTTCAACGAAGTCTCGCTGTTTCGCGAGACCTACCAGGCGGCGCGCCTGCGCATCCTGGTCGACGGCAAGGAGCGCTTGCCCGAACTGGTCGCCGACGGCGTTCTGCTGGCGACACCGGCCGGCTCGACCGCCTACAATCTTTCCGCCCAGGGACCGATCATCCCGATCGATGCGCCGCTCTTGGCGCTGACCTCGATCAGCCCGTTCCGGCCGCGGCGCTGGCGCGGGGCGCTGTTGCCCGACCGGGCGCGCGTGCGCGTCGAAGTCTTGGAGGCGGACAAGCGTCCGGTCGCCGCCGTCGCCGATCACGACGAGGTGCGCGCGGTGCGCGCGGTCGACATCCATATGGATCACGGCATCGCCATGCACCTGCTGTTCGATCCCGGCCACAGCCTGGACGAACGCATCCTGCGCGAACAGTTCGGCTATTGACGAAGGACTTTTCGGCTAATGAAGGACTTGGAGCGGCGAATCAGCGCGCCTCTGGCTGATCCGCATCGGCGTGCTTGCGCCGCAGTAGCAAGGCTCCCAGCATCCGCGTTCGTTTGACGGCACCCCACAGTATCGCGTTTTGCTTGACGGCGCGCTTGAGTCGGCGGCTGCCCAGCATCCAGGCCGCAGCCGGCCAGCCGCGCGGATTGGCCGCCGCAGCGTGATCGTACAGGCGCAACTCGGTGTCGGCCCATTCGAATTTGTAGCGCTCGTCGCCGATGGTGAAGTCGAATTCACAAAAGCCCTGCTCGATGGCGCGCGCCATCAGGTCACGCAAATGCGCGGCGCCCGGGCCAAACCTGGAAACCTCGCCGTCGTGATGGCTCGCCAGCACGTGATAGTAGCGTCCGCGAAAGGTCAGACCGAGATTGGCGGCCGCACACACCGTGCCGACCTCGAAGCGGCTGACGTGGGTCAGTTGCCGCGTGCGCGGATCGGTGGCGAGATCGAGAAAGAACTCCCGGTATCCCGGCCGCGCAAAGATGTCCTCGACGCCCATGCGCGCAAAGGCCTTGGCCTTTTGTTCGATCAGCAGTTCCACCGTGCGCACGATCTCGTCTGCGCTGTCCGGATTGACGAAGCGGACCTCGCCCAGCTCCGCCAACCGCTTGCGTTTGGTGCGGTCGCGCCGCCGCGTCGCCGACGAGCGCGCCGCGGTATAGAACTGCTCCCAAGTGCCATGCAGCCGCACCAGATGCGCACCGCTCGGATTGAGCCCGACGGCAAGATGCAGGAACGGATGCGGCTGGGCCCCGACTATCTCCGGCATTTTGGTCAGATCGATCAGGTCGTGCCGGTGCTGCGGCTTGCTCTGCAAGCGCTGCCGGATATCCTCCCACAAGGCGATAAAATCCACCGCTGTCAGCTGTCGCGAAAAGTCCTTCGCGACCAGCGGCGCGTTGTAGTCACATAGGTCGCTGCCGAGCCAGGTCAGCCGGCGCACCGCGCCGGGCACCACACCGAGCGGCAGCAGCAACAGCGGCGCGCCATCGGCCCGCCGCACCAGGACGATGGCGGGTTGGATGCGGCTGCGAACGCCCACATGCCGAAACCAGGCGGACAGCCAATCGAAACTCTGAAAGACCGTGCAATCGGCATCCCGCTCGAAGCGCCGCCACTCGTTCTCGGCGGCCGCGAAGTCGTCAAAGATCGAAATGCCGAATGCCAGCCGCGCGGCCTCGCGGTCGGCGTGCTGTCGTTCGACGACGGGAGAAAAACTACTCAACCGTCCATCGTTCAGGATGGCTTCCGAAGGCTCTAACATTTCAGGGCGGCTCGCGTGTGCGATGGGCGAGCCTCCCAGAAATTCATCAACAAAGCGTTGGAGCAACCGCTCTCCCCTCGGCCTCAGGGGAACGCGGCGCGAGCACGGCGGAAAATGCCCTAAGCCATTGAAGAGGCAGGCGTCCCCGGCGGTATAGTTAACCCTTCCTTAACAGCCGGTGCTTAGCCTTGCGGTCGTGGTGCCGGGATGCCCGGCGGCCGCTGCTGGACGCGCCATGATCCGCATCGACTTCAACAAGCTCCGTTTCCTGGTGATCGACGACAATGCGCATATGCGGCGCATTCTGCGCACGCTGTTGCATGGCTTTGGCGCGCGCGACGTCTACGAGGCCGAAGACGGCGCGTCGGGCCTCGAATCGTTCAACCATTACATGCCCGATATTGTCATCACCGACTGGGCAATGCCGATCTTCGACGGGCTTGAGCTCACGCAATTGATTCGACAGCCGGGAATGAACGCCAATCCTTATGTGCCGATCATCATGCTGACCGGCCATTCCGAGAAGAAGCGCGTGCTTTCCGCGCGCGATGCCGGCGTGACCGAATTCATGGCCAAGCCGATCTCGGCCAAGGCATTCTACCAGCGCGTTCTCAATGTCGTCGCCAATCCGCGCTCGTTTGTCAAAACCAAGGACTATTTCGGGCCCGACCGGCGCCGCAACGCCAGTGCCAACTATATCGGACCGGAACGCCGCAAGGGCGGCAACGTCGACGTGATCAATCAACCTCCGCTGCTCGACAAGGCAAAGTCGGCCGGCTGAGAGCGCTCAGGAGAAAATCGGAATGCCCAAGGGCAAGGCTGAGAAGCCGTCGGTCGCCACCTATGCCGACCACGAAGTGATCACGCCGGCGAACAATCTGCGCATGGCGGTCTCTCTGGTCGCAACCAAGGATCCCTATGACGACCCGGTGGCGCGCGCCGAACATGCGCTCGGGCAGCTTGCCAGTGAATTCTCAGGCTGGATGGACGCCGAATGCGAGCGGCTCGACCGCGCGCGTCAGCAGATCAAGGCGAACGGCTTCAACAAGGCGAGTTGTGAAGCGCTGTTCCACGCCGCCCACGACATCAAGGGCGAAGCCGCGACCTTCGGTTTCCCGTCGGTGGCGCCGCCAGCCAACAGCCTGTGCCGGCTGATCGAGCACACGCCCGATCCGTCACGCATTCCATTGACCCTGATCGATCAGCATGTCGACGCGGTGCGCGCCATCATTCGCGAGAGTGCCCGTCCGGGCGTCGCCGCCACCGCCGAAACCCTGACCAAGAAGCTGCGCGCGGTCAGCGACGAATTCCTCGCCCATGTGAATCGCGAGCGACCAGGCTATTACGAGGGGATTTCTGCGCCTCCGCTGGCGCCGAGCGACCAGCCGATCTGAACTGGCGGTCCGTTAGGCTGCCGCGAGACGTTGGTCGAACGGCGACTCGAAACCATCCGCCACCAGGTCGTCGCAGAACATGCGCGCTTCCTCGCGCGCGGCTTCGGCGGAGAAGCGGCGAAGCAGTGTCATAAGCGGCGCAATATCGCCGGGCGATGCGTCGGCGCAGCGCGTGAGCACGCGTTCCACCATCCGCCGCTTAAGCCGGGTGGCGCCGCCCGGTCCGCCGACAAAGCCACCCTCGCGCATGGCCTCGACCGCCTCGCGGAAGGCCGCATAGGTCGAGGCCGGCAGTTCGGCCGTGTCGTAGAGCGCCCGGAAGCCGGACCTGCCCTGGTCATGCACCAGTGCGCTGACGCGCGCGATCGGCATGCCTGAGAGTTCCGCCAAGGCCTGCTCGAACATATTCAGATTGCCGGATAGCAGCGCGCGCAGAACCAGGCCCGCGTTCAACTGCCCGCTCTCGCGCAGATGACGGATGAGCGGCGGGATTTCGTTGTCCGGAGAGACCGCCGCCAGCGTCACGGTGGCCTTCTCGCAGGCCTCCTTGGCGACGCGTTGCGCATGATCCTGCGGCAGCCATTCCCGGGCGGTGACAAAACCGGCGAGGGTTTCCGACAGCTTGACCACCAGCAACTGGCGCGTGGGCGCCGGCAGGTCGTGGCACCCCAGCATGGCCTCGCGGATGGCGGCAAGATGGCCATGGCGCGCGACGATGCGATCGAGCGAGGACGGCGCGATTTCGGCTTGCGGATTTTCTAGGAGCACGAGACAGGCGGCTGCGGCTCCAACCTCGGCGATCGCCGCCGACACCGCACACGGCAGATAGACACGGTTGGCGATGGCGGCCTGGATTTCCGGCTTGCCGGTGGCGACCGCGTCGACCAGATCGGCATCGACCAGGAGCGGCGAGTGTTCGAGCACGCAGGCGGCGACGTCCGGCTGATCAGCGGCCAGACCCAGGATCACCGTCGGCGGCGCCTGTTCGCTCGCGGCCAGCGCTTGCGCCAGCGCCGCGCGCACCAGCGGCGACGGGTCGTCCAGCAGCATCAGCAGCGCGCCTTCGGCGGCGGCGCGGTCGTCGGGGGAAAGGTCGGAATAGAGAAAGGCGCGGGCCAGCGCCCGGGTCGCATCTGCCCGCACCGCGGCGGGCGCCGTACGCTGCCATTGCAAGAACTGACGAACGATCATGCTCGGACGCCACCAAAAAACCGCGAGACGCGGCATCCGACGCCGCGCGCCGGATGATTCACACTAGCGTACAGCGCTTAATAAAACGTTCACCATAAATCTTCGGAAGTGTTGCCCGATCGTTAACGCCGCCCGACCGCGCGGTGACTCGTGTGGCGGTTCAGAAGTTCCCCATTGCTTGCGGCCCGGTCGGGAGGGAACTTCTGAACCAAAGCCACACGAGCAACGCTATGATTTCCAGTGTCCCTCTTGAATCCGAAGTTCGCAGCAGTGCTCGCAGCAGGTGTATGCGAACTTCGGATTCGGGACACTAGACCCGGTCGCCGAACAGCCCGCCGCGCACGTTCGGAGCCGTGTCCTGGAACAGGTCGAGCGTCGAGCCTGCCGCAGCCGCCGGCACGAGCGCACGTTGCGGGATGGCCTGCGCCGCTTGCGCGCGCGCACGCGCCGCTTGCGCGCCCCAGATCTCCCGTACCGCGGGCGCCACCGCCTCGCGCCGCTCGGCTACGTGAAACAGCGAATGAAAGGCCGGTGTCACGCGCGGCGACGACGACTGCGGCGTCACGGGATTGGCGGCAGCGAGCACACTGGTCACACCGGCGGTATCGGGGACTTCCGGCCGCGGGATCGGCATCGGTGGCATCGGTGGCGCGGCCGGGGGCGCGGGCGCCGCAGCGACCTGGATTGCCGGCGTTCCGGTATTGGCGCGCGCGACCTGGTAACGGCGCACCAGTTCGGTATAGACCCCGGTGATGCTGCGGGCATTGCCTTGCTTGTCATAGAAGATCGGTCGGTTGGCACGCGCCGCCGCTGGAAAAATCTCAGCCGCATTGGCCTGCGGATTACGGCCCGCCTGGGTGATCAACTTTGCCGCCCCGCCCGGCCCGAAGAAGTGCGCGATGTATAGCTCGCCCTCGCTCGGCATCCGGCCGATGCGCCTGTTGAGCACCGCCGCATTCTGCCGGGTGAACACGCCGGCCATGACGGCATTGGCGGTCGGATCCTTGCGCAGCCGCATGATCTCGTTGCGCAGCGCCGGATCCTTGACCAGGTAGCGGCCGGCCGGCGTGCGCTCGATGGCCTCGGCAAAGCGGCCATAGCCATGGGTTCCGCCGGCCTGCTTCATGGTCCCGAGCCAGGTCTGCTCGATGAACTGGAACAGGCCGGTCGCCGAGGAGTTGCGGACCGTGAGATTGGGATTGAGACTGGATTCGACCCGGGCGGTCGCCAGCAGATAGTCGAAGTTTGCTCCGGTGGTCTGCGCCGCCTGGCGAATAGCGCCGGTGACGTGGGTCGCCGAGGGAGTCGCGCCGATCAGTGCGCTGGCATTGGCCGACATGGCTGTCGCCTTCCGCCCGCGATGCGGGCTGTCGCAAGTCCTGCGGATTGTTAACGATTATGGTAAAGGGAGGCTTAACGGCTGCGTCCGGCAGACCGGGAACGACGATACACCGGAGGGCGCGATGGCTGAGGATACGGCGGAGCGTCACCAGCGCGGCGGCATTTATTTCGACGATTTCGTCGTCGGGCGGCTGTACCGGCATCGCCTCACCCGCACCGTCACGCAAATGGACAACATGCTGTTTTCCAACATGACGCTCAACCCGCAGCCGCTGCATATCGACCGGCACTTCTGCGAGCAGGAGACCGAATGGGGCCAGCCGCTGA